>Ga0209656_10000126_pt1 | contig 48744 bp, 41 predicted proteins | sample BogFormECP12_OM2_FD_188239 | JGI IMG/M metagenome (GOLD analysis project Ga0209656, IMG submission 188239) | Bog forest soil microbial communities from Calvert Island, British Columbia, Canada - ECP12_OM2 (SPAdes) (version 2) | ecosystem: Environmental > Aquatic > Freshwater > Wetlands > Bog ...
GCGCAGCTTGCGGTTCTCGTCGCGCGGGATGCTGTATATCTCGCGAATGGCCGCGAACATCTCAGCCTGCTTGACCGTGTCAACGCCAAGGTCGGCTTCGAGATCCAGGTCCACGTCTAGCATGTCTTGTGGATAGCCGGTCTTCTCCACCATTAAAGCGAGGATGCGTTCTTTCACGGCGTCGCCGGTCACCGCCTGCGCTGCCGGTGCAGACAGCGGCGTCGGAGCGGCGACCGGAACTTCGGCTTTCGGTTTGGCAACCTGGGCCGACGAGGGCGTTACTGGCGGTTGTGATACTTTCACCGCCAACACTTGCCGTGGAACTGCAAGCGTGGCCGCCGTCTTCGCAACAGGGACCGGCGGCGGTATGACTTGGGCAACCGGGGGTGGCGCCGTCGCTGCTCGAGCATCCTGCGCGCTCGCCGCAACATGCGCTGCCAGACCTTGATCGCGCACGCGCAGCGTGCGGTGAACGACTTCCAAGTCAGCTAATGGACGGCCTGCCATACGACTCAGCCAATCGTTCCATGCGGTCTCATCGGCAACGCGATAGGCGTAACCCAGAGCATTTGGCTCGGGACGGACGCCGTTCTTGGTCGGCACCCAGCGCAGCAGCATCATGGCGATTTGGGAACCGAACCCAGCGCCCAGGTGCAACGCGTACTGAACGGGATAGGCGCCACCCCTGGACAAATTCAGCGCACCCAACTCGGGATCGATTTCCTTGAAGTTGGCAACAGGAGGCACCAATCCCGTTTCCAGGCATTTCACCGCGACGACATCCTCGATGCCGGTGCCCATCGCGTGACCTGTCATGCCTTTGGTATTGGCGATCACGATGTTGTCCGCACCATCGCCGAAGACGCGACGCAGTGCGTGGATTTCTGCAGACGCGCTGCCGCCACGCGCCGGCGTGTAGGTTTCATGCGAAACGAAAACCATTTGCGGCGCTATCTGGTTGCGCGCAACGCCACCGTGCGTTTCGGCCTGGGCCACCAGGTCTTCCATCACTCCGCCGATGTGTTGGACATCGAGGCGCGTTCCATGGAAAGCGCTGTTGGCCGTCACCGCGCTCAGCACTTGGCAGATAGGCTGGATTCCGCGTTCGCGCGCCGCCTCGGCGCTCTCGACCACAAGGGCCGCAGCGCCCATGCCCATAATCAGGCCATGCCGCCGGCGGTCGAAGGGAATAGCAGCCTCTTCCACCACCTCGTCGGTAGCTGCCGCTCCGCTGGCCAGGAAGCCGGGGCCGAACCAACCGATCATGTTGTCGGAAGTAACGTCGTCAGCCGAGATGACGATCACGCGGCGGCACCGTCCGGCACGAATCCAGTCCTCAGCCACCGCAACGCCTTGCGCGGTAGTCGCGCAAGCGGCGTTAATTTGCGTGTTGGGACCGCGAGCACCGATAAGTTCGGCGAACTGCGAATGTCCCATTGACAAGACCCTGAGCAGGAAGCGCCGGTCGAAGACATACGGCTCTCTCTCGATGGTGGCGCGCAACTCCTCAGTGCGCCGGTCCAACTCTGGTCCGAGACTGGAATGTCCATTTCCCATGGCTTGAGCGCGCAAGCCTTCCAACACGCCCAACTGTTCGCGACGGGCGTGGTCTGTGAAATAGCTCGTCATAATTTCGACCAGGGAGTCGTAGCCGGGAAAAGCTGAGCCGAAAATCACGCCGGTATCGTCGCGCATGGCGTCCGGCAAGCCCCAGCGGTCCGGTAGCTGCGTGCCTTTGGTCGTGGTCTTGTAGCGCATGACCAGCGGAATGCCGGCGTCGCGCAGCGCGTCGATACCCGCGCCAATGGCGAGGCGCGTAACCCGGTCGAGAGCTGCCAGGTGCTCGGAGGGCACGCCGAATTCAGCTTCCAGATCGAAGGCGCCTCCCCGGCCTGCCAGCTTGATCACGTCCGCCACATCCGTGATGGACTCAAATGTGGGCTCGCCTTTCTCACTCTTGACCAGGCGCCGGATGCGCTTGTCGAGCATGGCGCTCCGGAACTGCGCAGGGATCGCACGGATGAATTGATCGCCCCGCAGGATGCGTTCGACGTTGCTATCGTCGAAGATGCGCTCGGTCCCCGGCAGACCCAACGACGCTCCAGTAATGACCACCGGGGCAAAGCTTGCCGCGGGCTTCTGCCCTTGAACAAGCTGCCAGCCGCCGCGCTCCAGAGTTTCAGCCAACAACCGGCCGAGATGGTTGTAGGAATCGCCGTTCGTCGGAACTGCCGACGTCGTAGAAATGGGTGGAGTCACGGCTTGTGGCGTTGGTGTGGCGTTATCCGGTGAAGGGGCGACTTGAGCTTGCGCGATCATTGGTTTCTCCGGAATCTCGAGTGCCTTGTCGGGCCGCCCGCGTCCCAATCCTGCGGCATAGAGGCCGCAGAGTGCCTGGTTGAAGGCCGGTACATCCCCCACTTTCGGATGATTGGTGAACAGCGAAATCACGTCCCCGCGCTCGCCGAGTACTTCCTCGGCAAACCCCTGCAGTGCCTTCTTGGGCCCGACTTCCACAAAGACGCGCGCGCCTGCGTCGTAGAGGGTGTTCAGGCCTTGCACAAACTGCACCGGCGAAGCGACTTGCTTAGCGAGAAGGTCCAGCATCTGCGGGACCACGTCTGTTCCGGTTGGATAAAACTCGCCATTCACATTGGCGATGATCGGAATCTGAGGCTGTTGTAAGTGGAGGCTCGACAATATCTCACGTAACGGCTCGCTGGCGGGAGCGACAATCGACGTATGGAAAGCATGGCTCACCGGCAGCGGGACCACGTTGTAGCCGGCCTGTAGGAATATCTCGCTGGCCTGTTCGACGGCCTGGCTAGCGCCACCAATGACGGACTGCTGCCCGCTGTTGAAATTGGCGATCACCACATATCCGTCAATGGTCTTCAAGATTCGCTCGACTTCCGCGAGCGGCGCAAAGACAGCCGCCATCTTTCCGGTGTCTTTCACCGCCACCTTTGTCATGCCGCGGCCACGGGCACTGACGGCCTGCAGTGCGTTCTCGAAGGTGAGAGAACCGGAGGCAACGAGTGCGCCGTATTCGCCCAAGCTGTGGCCCATAGTCATGTCTGGCTGAATGCCGTAAGTGGCCAACAAGCGGGTCAGGGCCAAGTCAATGGTCAGCACGGTGGGTTGCGTAATCTCGGTCTGGCGCAGGTCTTCTTCCGCCTTTGCGACCGCAGCCGCGTCAGTTGGGTCAACAAAGACAAACCGGCTGAGCGGCTTGCCCAGCAGCGGCGTCATGATGCGATCGGCTTCGGTGAAAAGATCGGCCACCAGTGGCTCAGCAGCGCGCAACGGCGCGATCATATTCACGTACTGTGAGCCCTGGCCGGTATAGAGAAACGCCACTTTCGGCGCCGCACCATGTCCGCGGAAGATGCCTTGCGGGCGCAGGGCCTTCCAAACCGGCGCCTGGTTGAGTTTCAGCGCCTTAAGTGCCTTGGCCGACTTGTCGGCCAACTCGGCGGCGTCGGCATAGTCAATCACCAGGCGCTCGGGCGCACGCAGATCCGCTTCGGCTGGCGCACTTGGCGCCGGCGCGTGACCGGCCTCTGCTTCCTTCTGTACCGTAGCCAGGCGCGCAACCAGTTCATCGGCCGTTGCCGCGCCGATCACTAGCGCTCCGCGCAACGGAGCTTTGAACGCCACGCTAGCCGTTGGCGTGCGTGCAGTAGTTGCCGCGGTAATGTTTTGCTGTGCAAGAACTGGGACGGGCGCAGTCACAACCGGCGGTGCCGCAGTGACCGCTACCGACCGCTTGCCGTTGCCGTTCAGCTTGCCAGGAATGTATTCCTCGAACACGGCATGGAAGTTGGTGCCGCCGAAACCAAAAGCGCTTAACCCGGCGCGTCGCGTGTTGTCCGGCGGGACCGTCCATGGTCTCAATTCGGTATTGACATAGAGCGGGGAGTGGGCAAAGTCGATATCCGGGCTCGGATGCTCGCAATGCAGGCTGGGTGGCAGCACTTTGTTGTGAAGCGCCAACACCGTCTTCAGCATTCCGGCTGCGCCGGCTGCACCTTTAAGATGCCCGAAGTTCGATTTAACTGAACCCAGAGCGATTGAGCTCGTGGGCAGATGAAAAGTGCTGAGCACGTCAACCAGGCTTTGTGCTTCCACCACATCGCCCACCCGGGTCGATGTGCCGTGGCCTTCGAACAGAGTCGCGGTGGCAGGCGACAAGCCGGCATTTTCCCAGCCACGCTCAATGCAGAATCGCTGCCCGATCGGATTAGGTGCAGTAATTCCCTTTCCCTTGCCATCGCTGGATCCGCCCATGCCACGCAGCACCGCATAGATCTTGTCGCCGTCACGTTCGGCATCAGCCAGGCGCTTTAGCAGGAAGATCGCGGCGCCTTCGCCCATCACGAAGCCATCGGCTCCCTGGGCGTAGGGACGAGTGCCAGTCGCCGAAAGTGCACCAATCTTGCAGAACTTGACGAATGTCGGGGCACCCATGTTGCGATCAAGGCCACCGGTGATGACCGTGTCATAATCGTTTTCGATGAGGCCTTCCACCGCCGAGCTCATGGCTGCCATCGCCGAGGCGCATGCCGCATCCACTACATAGTTCGGGCCGTGGAAGTTGAAGATGTTCGTGATGCGACCGGCAATGCAGTTGGCCAGTTCGCCGGGCATGCTGTCTTCAGTAATGTCCGGCAGGAGATGCCCCATCCGGTCGTGCCATTCGTTCGTAATGTTGCTTCGCACTGCCGCCGACAACGAGGCGAAGCTGGCGCTCTCAGCCAGTTCGTGCGCATATTCCGGGAAGAACACACGGAACGAGGTGCGGTAATGTCTTTCCCCGGCCATGGCATTGCCCAGAATCACGGCCGTGCGGTCGAGATCCAGCGGGCGGTTGGGATAACCAAAGTCTTCGAGCGCTTCGCGCGTGGAAGCTATGGCCCATTTTTGCGCCTCGTCCATGGCGTCGACGACGCGAGGCGGAACGGGTATACGCCACTTCATCGGCTCCCACGGGGCCTCGCGGACCCAGCCGCCGATCTTGGAGTAAGTCTTGTCGGGCATAGCCGGATCGGGATCGTAATAATACGAAGAGTCCCAACGGTCGGGCGTAACCTCACTAATGCTGTAACGGCTGTTCTTTACGTTTTCCCAAAACGCCGGGACGTTCGGGGCATCGGGCAGGATCGCTCCCACCCCAACAATTGCTATGGCTCGATGGGCGGTATCTTTCATGATGACGTTCCTTTTTCCTTCAGACCGGCAGCCGGCGGATGAGATGGCCGGATGCCGTTCCTTGTCTCTAGGCCCCAACCAGGGCAGGTACTTCTTCGCGTTTGGCGACGCGGCTGTAAAGTACGTCGGCGATGTAATCCATGTCAGCGATCAGGCCTGCTTGTGCGCGGTGAATGGCATGCAGCCCCAAGGCCGTTTCAAACGCGGCCATGTCGGAATCGGTGACGCCACCGGCTCCGCAGACCCAGCGCAACCCTTCTTCGGCAACTCTCAGCGCCGCGTCGCGAGCGAAGATCCGGCCCAGCGCCGCCGCGGCGGTCGCGTCGAAGCGGTCGTTGGCTTTTTCGTACAGCTTGCCTTCGGCCAGGAGGGCCGCCCGGCGAGCCAGGCTGCCTGCGCACTCGGTGTAAGCGATCAACTCGCCCAGTCGCAGGAGGATGTGTTGATAACGCGTGAGGCGCGCAGCGCGCGCCTTTTCCATCACCTCGGCCAAGGCGTGCGCTGCCAGGGCCGCAATGCCAGCGCCCACACCCGGATGTTGGAGATCCAGCGCTTCGAGTTCTCGCGCCTGGTCGTGATAGTGCTGTCCGCGTGTCTTCAGGTGGAGCTGCCAGCGGTCGCGGCTAATCGTCATCTCCATGATCTCGGAGGTGCCTTCGTAAATCCTGGTGATACGAACGTCGCGGCTGATTTTCTCCACCATATATTCGTGGGTGTAGCCGTAGCCGCCCAGGGCCTGAATACTGGCATCGGCGGCAGCATCGCCGGCCTCCGTCGCCATATACTTCGCGATGGCGCCTTCGGTGTTCAAGCTGCCTTCTGTGCCGGCGTCGATGCGTTGGGCAGTTTCCTCGATATAGGAGCGGGCGGCTTCCAAACGCGCCACGTGCGGCACGATCAACTTATGGGTGTATCCTTGCTTTTCTGAGAGTGGCGATCCTGCCTGGATGCGCTTGGTGGAATACGGAATGGCGCGGTCGAGGGCAGCCCATCCCGCGCCTAATCCGAAGGCCGCTACCATCACGCGCGTGTAACCGAAGACCAGCTGCGCCTGCAGCAAGCCTTGGCCTTCTACGCCGCCGACCAGCCGGTCGGCATCGACGTACACGTTGTCCAGCGCCAGTGCCGCGGTGTTGCTGAGGCGGATGCCGTGTTTGTCTTCCGGCTTGTCATAGGTGAAGCCAGGCACGCCCTTATCAACAATGAACCAGCTTGGCCCTACCGCCGTGTTGGCCAGTATGGTGTAAACATCGGCGATGCCACCGTTGCTGATCCATTGCTTGCTACCGTTGATCTTGTAGCCAACGATCTTGCCGTCTTTCTCGACGCGGTCGGCAGTCGTCTTCAGCGCGCCCAAGTCGCTGCCGGCGTCCGGCTCCGTGGCGCCGTAGGCGAACAGAATTCCTTCTTCCGCAATGCGACCAAGCCATTTCTTCTTTTGCTCAGGAGTGGCGCCGAAAGTTATGGGATCGCTGCCCAGGAAGGTGGCGAACAAGGAGGTGGCGACACCAAGATCGATCCGCGCCATCTGTTCGCAGATGAGATAGACGTCGAAAGTGCTTCCGCCCATGCCGCCGTACTCTTCCGGGATGAACAGGAGTTGAATGCCCAGATTGTCTGGATTGCTCATGTGCCGGACAATCTCCACCGGGCATTCGTCGCGATTATCCAGGTCGATAAGATCTTGGTCGGGCAGGCGCTTCTTGGCGAAATCCCGCAGCGACTTCAAGCTTAAGTTTAAGGTTTTCTTGGTAATCATCGAGGGTGCCTCACTTTTACTTATCGCGATTTCTAGGCCGAAACCTGTTTCGTTTCCCGGATCTTGCTGGTCAACTCGGGCAAGAACTCCAGAATGTCAGCGATGATTCCTACGTCCGCCACCTGAAAGATGGGGGCTTTGGGATTCTTGTTGATGGCGACGATGAACGGGTTGCCCTTGAGTCCGGCCAGGTGCTGGAACGAACCGCTCATGCCACACGCCATGTAAATCTTGGGCTTGACGGTCTGCCCCGACGAGCCAACCTGGCGCGATTTCGGCAGCCACTTGGCGTCAACCACCGGCCGGGAGCAGCTCACTGCTGCGCCTAACATGTCGGCCAACTCCTGTGCGATGGCGATGTTGTCCTTTTCCTGGATGCCGCGGCCGACAGAAACCAGGACGGCGTGCTTGGTGATGTCCACATCGCCCGCCTCGGCAACGACGGTTTCGAGGTAGCGGCGTTTCGCGCTCAGGGCTCCAACCTCGGCTGACTTGTCAATGATCGTTCCGTTGACGGGAGCGGCTTCCTGCGGCTTGAACGCGCCGGGACGAATGTTGAGAACCGCTCCGGCCGATGCGTCACAACGCACGTGGGCGCTGACCTGTCCGCCAAATTCCTGGCGAACCAGTTTGAGCGAACTCCCTTCAACTCCAAGGATGCCCAGCACGTCGGAGACAAAAGCTGAATTCATCTTGATGGAGAGACCCGGTGATAGATCCATTCCGAAGTGAGCATGAGGAACCAGCACAATGCCGCCGCTCGGCAAAACTTTCACAAGAGCTTGGCGAACCAGTTCAGCATTGGGGTAAGCGAGGGCCTCATTCGCGACCTTCCACACCTCGTTGTAGGAGGCACGCAAGGTCTCGCAGACGGCGTCGAGTTCCGCGCCCCAACCGGTGACAACAGCTATCGGCGACGAAGCAGGGTCGATCTTTCTTGCTGCGGCTGCGAGTTCGGCCGCTGAATCGTCAACCACGCCGGCTTTGTGAACGATGTAGGCAAATATCCGTGCCATTAGTTCATACCCCCTTTGGCTTTCATCAACTCAATGAGTTTGGCGATGATCTCTTCCCGATCGCCCTGCAACATTTCCGCGCCCTTGCCAAGCGCCGGCACAAAGTAGTCCACTCGCTTCACATTGGCTCCGGCTTCGCCAACAGCGGCAGGGGCAACACCCAGGTCGGAAGCGCTGTAGGTTGGAATCTCCACGGACGCCACTTGCCGGATGCCTCGCATCCCGACGTAACGCGGTTCGTTAATGCCGGTCTGGATGGAGAGCACGCAGGGCATGTCGATTTCGCTCATCTCCCTGTTGCCGCCTTCGATCTCGCGACTGATTTTCAGCTTGCCGTCAAGGACCGAGATGGAATTCACCAGCGAAGCGAAGGGATAGTCGAGCAGCGCCGCCAGCATCCCACCCACCTGAGCGCCGCCGTCCTCGGCCTGGATTCCGGTCAGAACCAGATCGTATTTACCTTTCTGCACGAACGCCTTCAAGATGGTCGCAATTCCCTTCCCGTCCGATCCGATGAAGGCGTCGTCCGAGATCAACACGCCCTGGTTCGCGCCCATCGCCATCTCTCGGCGCAGAACTTCCTCGTCGTCTTCGCTACCGACCGTCACCACCGTGACATTGCCTCCCGCCTTGGCGGCAATTTGCAGCGCCTCTTCCACCGCGTAGTTGTCCGGTTCGTTCACCGAATAGACCAGATCGTCACGTTCGATATCGTTGCCGGCGGCGTTGAGTTGAATTTCGTTTTCCGAAGTGTCAGGCACTCGTCTCACACAAACTAGAATCTCCACAGTTGCACTCCCAAAGTTGGTCTTCTTCTCGTCTTCCACTCGCGGCGGACTCGGCCGCTCCCAGATCTAAAGATCAAACCGTTACGAGCTTGGCGGGTCCGGCAAGCCGATCTGCGCCGCCCCCGTCCGTCGCCCTTTTGCATACCATCTGTTGAGCAACCAGCTCCGCCAGATCGATGGCGGTCATCTTGCCCTCCATGCCTGCTACCTTGATCGCGTCCTCCATGTTCACCATGCAGAACGGGCAGGCAGTCACGATCACGTTGGCGCCGGCTTCGGCGGCCATTTGGACTCGCTTCACGCCCATTCGCTGCTCTTCCTTCGGTTCGTAGAACAGCATCAGTCCCCCACCGCCGCAGCAGAAGGAGCGGTCGCGGCAGCGGGTCATTTCAACCCGCTTCAAACCCGGAATCCCATCGAGCACCTCGCGCGGATCGTCGTACACCTGGTTGTGCCGGCCCAGGTAGCACGGGTCGTGGTAGGCGTAGACGTTGTCCCGGTTCTCGACCGGATTGAGTTTCAGGTTGCCGCTCTTCACTTCCCGCGCAATCACCTGGCTGATGTGCTCGACCGGCGGCACATCCTTGTAGTCGTGTTTCAGCGCGTTATATGCGTGCGGGTCAGCGGTGACAATTCGCTGCACGCCGGATGCTTTGATGGCATCCACGTTGTTGTCGCGCAAGGACATGAACAGCATCTCTTCGCCAAACCGCCGGACCTCGTGACCGCTGTCCTTTTCTGTCGCGCCCAGAATTCCGAAATCGGTTCCGACGTTGTCCAGAATCCTCGCTGTCGCTCGTCCAATCGCCTGGATCCGGTCGTCGTAGGACGTGATGCTGTCAACGAAGTACAGCGTCTCGGCAGCCTTCTTCCCGTTCAGGACTTTGACATCGCAGGGTGCGGGGAAGCCTTCGGCCTTGGCCCAGTCCGCCCGCTTCTTCTCCATCTTCCCGTACGGGTTGCCGCGGCCCTCCAGCGCTTTAAGAGCTTTCTGGATGGACTTGGGAACGTTGCCCTCATCCACCAGGCCGCGCCGCAGATCGACAATCTTGTCGATGTATTCGATCAGCAGCGGACATTCCTCTTCGCACGCGCCGCAGGTGGTGCACGACCAGACTTCATCCTCGGAATAAATGCCGCCGACTAACGGTGTGCCGTTGCCTGCCTGGCCGAACATGGGATAGTGCTGGAAGCTGTAGTCTCTTGCCTTGATCGTCAGGAACCGCGGCGATAGCGGTCTGCCAACCGCATTGGCCGGACAGTTGTCGGAGCAGCGGCCACAGTCGGCACAGGAGTAGAAGTCGAGCATGTGCTTCCAGGTGAAGTCCTCGAAGGTCTTCACACCGAACGATTTCACCTGGTCAACTTGCTCGTCGGGAACGCCCCAGCGCACCGGCTTGACCGTTCCCCGATCCAGCTTCGCGAAGTAAACATTGAAGAGCGAGGTCTCGACGTGGAACTGAATTCCGAATGGCCGGTAGCACAGCAGGAAATAAAAAGTCAGAACGTCGAGCAGGTAGGCGCCACGATGGAGGTTCCACAGGGTGGACAGCGACGCTGAACTCAGCATGCTCCGCAAAACCCACGCCAGAGAAAAGGTCGCCAAAAACTCGGTGTGCCCCTGCTGCGCCAGAGACGCAGCCTTGCTGGCCTCAAAGAGACTTTCGGACAGCATTAGAATCGCGATCAGCGACAGCAGGAAGATGGCGTCCGTCTTGTGGGGCTCGCCGTACTTCGCTGGAACCTCGTAGCGCGCGGGCCGGAAGACGATCCGGCGAACCGCAGCGGCGATCATGCAGAGGAAGACAATGGTCGCGGCATAGTCAGCGATGATCTCGTAGACATGACCGATTCCCCCGGACGAATCCGGGAGCGCAAAATTTTCGGACATGCCAAGGATGAGGAGCGAGAAGGCACGCGTTGCCAGCAGAATGAAGCCGGCAAAAATAAGGATGTGAATCGTTCCCGCGATCCGGTAGCGCGGGTGCTTCCACTGTCCCAGCCAGAATTGGGAAACTCTTGCCAAGCGGAGGAACGGCCGATCAAAGCGAAAATCACGTTCGCCGCCAACCAGCGGCGTCATGCGCCTGGTCACAATGTAGGCGAAACACGCGAGGCCCAGAAGGTTAAGAATGATGAAAAGAGTTTGACCTGATATCAACCAGTACGTCGCCTGAGCCGGTGATTGGAGAGCTTCAACCATGACGCCCTACCTCTCTCTCCTTTAGACCCGCGCCTCCGAGTGCAAGGAAGGTGTCGGTGGAAGTGGCCTGGGACCCGACAGCACCCGGAAGGTTCGTCCTCTCAATTGGCATTGTGCGTTCTAGAGGGCCTCGAAGTCTGTGAGGCGCGTCGGCATGCGATGTGAGAACCATCCTTGCCCCATGTGACCGGGGTCACATGATTCCTGTTCGCTGGTTGCGCCAAATCTTCTCCCGTTGAGTGAACGTCACTCACACTGGTGCCGGACATCACTGACAGACCTGTGGCGGAGGTGAAATTCTTAGTACAACTCTCAGGACCTCCAGGCCATCCATGTCTGCATTTCCTGGGAACAGCAACAAAAGGAGAACGGCGATGAGCTCAGCATCCCCCACCAGCCCTTTCGACAGCATCGAGGACGCTCACGAATTCATGACGCTGTTAGCGCAAACAGTTTTTGAGACAAAGCTGGAAATCGAAGTCGACGTCGCCAGGGAGTCGAGTTCGAATTATCCGCGACGGAAAGAGGCCCTGAAACTTGCCCTGTACACAATGAACCGGCTCGAGTTTCATATGGAGCGCAGCCGGCGGATTCTGAACGATCTTCGCACCCTGCGCCGGCTGCTCTTCGAAGAACGGACTCTCAGCACGCTGACGGCACGACCGCAGGCAGACGGAAAAGCGCGGGCAGAAACTCTGTTGCCGCTTGCCGCTCCGCGACGCTCATCCCGGGTGACAAGTCCGGTTGCAAGCGTCTGAGATTTCCCGTAGCGCGACTGCGGCGGGGATACCGGTCCGAGAGTACTGAAATAGCGCAGCGCGACATCACCTGTAATTCGCCGGACGTTCCCCGTCGGACGCTGTATTGAATTTGTCGGTTCACTCCCGAGTCAGCCATTTGTTGAAACTCTACTGACGATGAGAAGATTCCAAGGAGCTTGCACTGCGCTGCTTGGGCCCACTCCACCATGAAGGCTCTCATCGTTATTATTGTTCTTCTGATTCTGACTGGCGCGCTGCTCTTCCTTCAGTCCGGCGGCCGCCTCGTCGTCAACTACCCGGAGAAGTCGGATGCGATCGTCACACTTGGCGGCGGCCAGGTGGATACGCGGTATTGGCGCGGCTTGGAACTTCTTCGCGCCGGCTACGGGCAGCATCTTGTGGTGGATGTCCTTGCGGGCGGCGCTTATGGACGCCGGTACGCCGACCTGGCTTCGGACTTCGTAGCCCGCACGGCGGGAGAAAATGTCTCCCAAATAAGTATTTGCGTCATTGATGGCGACTCGACCAAGGACGAAGCTCCTCAAGTTGGAGCGTGCTTGCAGCGCTTGCAGCCTGCCCCGCGTTCCGTCATCCTCGTGACCGACGACTATCACACCCGGCGCGCGCTCTCCATTTTCCGCAACCGTGAACCCCAATATCATTGGACGCCGGCTGCAGCCGGCAACCAGTTCTTTGGACAGCCGTGGTGGAAGAACCGGGAGTGGGCAAAGACATATCTCACCGAAATGCAAAAGTTTGTCTGGTGGGAGGTGTGGGACCGTTGGCGATGATTGCGGCACCCGGCAGGCAAGATGTGGACATGGCACTCGGTCTGTCTCGCCCCGTCGGCAATCGGCTTTCGGAGTGGTCAGGCGACTCTCGAAATCGCTTGCGCTTGACACCGCCAAACGAGAAAATGTCACGCAGCGGCGCCGGTACGTGACTCCACAGGAACTACGATGCAGGCAGAGATACGGGAAGTAAGTCGCCCGAGTTCGGGTAACGGGTCAGACGCGGAGGCCGGAAGCCCTCAAGTCGTGCACTGGAGGGAGGGAACGAAGATCGCGTTTCGTTTCGCGTTTGTATACTTCCTGCTGTACAACCAATTCTTCCCCTTTCAACTCCTGGCGTTTCCGCCCGTTTCTCAACTTTCGGGGATGTATAACTCGCTGTGGTTAGAGACCGTTCACTGGGTGAGCCGGCATGTGCTGCACGTATCGCACGATTTCGCCACCGACTATCTGAACTCGGCCACCGGCAGCAAAGATACGACGTTTGTCTATGTTCAGGTCCTCTGCTATCTGGTGGTCGCAGCGGTAGCAACCGTGATCTGGTCCCTGCTGGACCGTCGGCGCCGCAACTATTATTGGCTGTTCAACTGGTTCCTGGCCTACATGCGGCTTGCGCTGGCGGCCATCATGATTCCCTACGGCGTCGCCAAGCTTTTCCCTTGGCAGTTTCCTGCGCTCTCGCTCTCGAAGCTGCTACAGACTTACGGAGACTCCTCTCCCATGGGGCTGATGTGGACGTTCATGGGAGCTTCGCCGAGCTACAGTTTTTTCGGCGGCGCCGCGGAAGTGCTCGCCGGGATGCTGCTGGTGGTCCCCCAACTGGGGACCCTGGGAGCCCTGATTTGTGCGGGAGTGATGAGCAACGTCTTGATGTTGAACCTGGGCTACGACGTGCCGGTCAAGTGCGGCTCCGTTAATCTGGTCGTGATATCGGCCATTATTGCAGCTCCAGACTTGAGAAGGCTGGCAAACTTCTTCGTGCTGAATCGCCGGGTTGAACCGGCGCCGGCGCGTCCGCTCTTTCGTCGTCCGGTGCTGAATGGGCTCGCCATCCTGCTGCAGATAGCATTCGGGGTGGTTTTGCTGGTCTTCAACGTTTACCGGGATGACCAGAAGACACGGCAACTTATCCAGTCCCGGACGACAGCACCGCTATATGGCATCTGGTCGGTTGACGAATTCAAGATTGACGGACAGGTAAGGCCCCCGTTACTCACAGACCCGATTCGTTGGAACCGCTTGATCGTCGAATCTGTCCAAGATGCTGAGATACAGCCGATGACAGGCCAGTTTCGATATCACTTTGACGAGCAAAACAAGAGCTTCAGTCTGACCAGTCCGTATGGGCCGGGGTGGATTGCCAGATTCGCCTACGAGAGTCCTCGACCCGATCTTCTGGTTCTGACGGGCAAGATGGACGGGCAGCCCGTGAGTGTCACGTTGCACAAAGAAGATGCATCGAAGTTCCTGCTCAACAGCCGCGGATTCCACTGGGTCCAGGAATACTCCGTCAATCGCTAACAGAACCCGGCCGCCGCCCGCAATTCGATTAAGATACCGTTATGTCTGCCGAGGCGCATCGCAAAGTTCCTCCTGGCCAGTACCTATTGATGGACGCGGACGACACGCTGTGGGAAAACAACGTCTACTTCGAGCGTGCCATCGCCAATTTCATCTCGTTTCTCAACCATCATGAGTTCACGCCCGACCAGGTGCGCGAGGTGCTGTACGACGTGGAGCGTGAGAACATTCGCCAGCACGGCTATGGCATTGACAGTTTTGCGCTAGCTCTGGTGCGATGTTTTGAGCAGTTGTCGGTTGAGCCCTTAACGCCCGCGTTGCACGACACCATTCGCGGCTTCGCTTATGTCATCACTGAGCACCCCATGGAGATACTGCCCGGCGTGCCAGAAACGCTCGCCGATCTGGCGCAGCGACATCGTCTTTTCCTGGTGACAAAAGGCAACATCACGGAGCAGTCGGGCAAGGTCGAGCGTTCTGGATTGAAGGAATATTTCACCGCGGTCGAGGTCGTCGTCGAGAAGGACGCTGCGACCTACAACGGCGTAGTGAAAAAATATGGCCTGCCGAGCGAGAGCACATGGATGATCGGCAACAGCCCGAAGTCTGACATCAATCCCGCGCTGGAAGCTGGACTGCACGCGGTGTTCGTGCCGCATCACAATACCTGGATGCTGGAGCGCGACGATCTTCGCCCGGAGATCGGCAACGGACGATTGTTGCAGGTGGAGAGCTTCGGAGCCTTGCGGGAGGTGTTCTGAGCGTCAAAGCTCAGCTCTCGCCTGGAGTTGTCATTACGAGCGCCCGATTTTGGCACGAGGAATCTGCTTTTCGTGAGATGACACAAAAAGCAGATCCCTCGCTGCGCTCATGATGACAACGCGAGGCCGGACGCACAAGAGAGGAACTCTACGGTTGCGGCCAGTATCTCCGTGACTATGGGGTCCTTCGACTGCGGTTCATCCGCAAAGCAGACAGCCTGCGCTCAGGAATGACACACCACCAGGCAGAACCAGCACTCGCGCCGATTCCTCGCACGCTGTATATTCAGTCTTTTACTGAATTCACAAGTCACGGAATCCCACCATGAGAAAGAAACTCATCGCTGCCAACTGGAAAATGTATAAGACGCCGGAACAGACCGCGGCGTTTTTCACCGAATTTCTGCCCATGGTCGCGGACCACACGCGCGACGAAATCGTGGTCTGCCCACCGTTTGTTGACCTGCACGCTGCCGTCGCAGCCGCGGCCGGCTCGAATGTCGCAATCGGTGCGCAGAATGTCCACTGGGAAAAAGAGGGTGCCTTCACCGGCGAAATATCGGTCGGAATGTTGAGCGCGATCGGCGTGACCCACGTCATCATTGGCCATTCGGAACGCCGCCAGTATTTCAACGAAACTGACGACACCGTGAATCACAAGATCAAGACCGCGCTGGAGAACGGGTTCACCCCTATCCTTTGTATTGGCGAGGTACTGGAGGAGCGCGAGGCCGGGCTGACCGAGGATGTGCTGCGCCGCCAGTGCACGCGCGCGTTCCATGGCATTTCGGCGCGGAAGGCCGCCAAGCTCACCATTGCCTATGAGCCGGTATGGGCCATCGGCACCGGAAAGACGGCCACGCCGCAGATGGCCGCCGACGCACACATGGTCATCCGTCACGATGCGGAAAAGGCCTTCGGCAAGGAGTTCTCTGAGGCATTGCGCATTCTCTACGGCGGCAGCGTCAAGCCGGACAATGCGTCAACCCTGTTGTCCGAGGAGGAGATTGACGGCGCGCTAGTCGGGGGCGCCAGCCTGGAGCCGGCGAGTTTCACGAAGATTGTGAAGTACTGACGGACCTCTCGCGCTTTGCTGTCGATGGAATCTCGTGGCGGCCCTCACCAAATTCTCGTGACGCCGTATGAGTCGAACAGGCGCTCGTTACTGATCAATGCCACGTTTTCCGCTTGCGCCTGCGCGATCAGCATGCGATCAAACGGATCGCGGTGGCTTCCCGGTAAGTTCCCTGCCCGTTGCGCGTGTTCTATCGAGATCGGCAAGGGGTGAAAACCCAATTGCTCAACAACTCGGACAAAATCGGAAAACAGTTCTACCGCGTCAGGAAGCCTGCCTAATCGGAATTTGGTGCAAACTTCCCACACCGATGCGCCTGACACAAACACTTCGTTGTCGAAGGACGCAAGAACGGAATGTGCGCGCTTCGATAGACGACGGTCGCCGGTTACGGCCCAAAAAAGCGCTTGGGTGTCAATCAATACGCGCATCAGTGGCCCCATAGTTTCAGCTCCTCTTCAGGAAGCGGTTCTAAGAATTGCGGTGGCACAACGAACTTCCCTTTTAGAAGATCCAAGCGGCGGTGTTTGGGAACTTGGCGAACTGGGACGAGCTTGGCAACAACTTTGTCCCCGCGCGCTATCAACACCTCTTCTCCACGCTCTGCCCGTTCGATCAGCTTGGAAAGGTTCGTCTTCGCCTGATGGATGGTAGCGATTGGCATCAGCAATCCTTGAGTTAGCTGGGCTTAACATAGCTAATCACATTCGACAAGGGGATCATCTTTGGGGCCGAACCCTGACCGGATGTCGCATCGTTTCAGGCCGCCTCCGCGCTTTTGCTATACTTGTTCTGCCTCTACGTTTCTGCTTGGAAAGCCACGGTGCTTGGCTGCATCGGGCTATGCGGAAGTGGTGAAATTGGCAGACACACCATCTTGAGGGGGTGGCGCCGAAAGGCATGGGGGTTCAAGTCCCCCCTTCCGCACCATACCTCACCCAAGTATTTGTAACGATTAGAGATACAAGACATTGCGCACGGAACTTCGCCTTTGAGCGCAGCCGCCGGAAGCGAGAATTGAGAGTTACATGGTCGTTCTGATTACTGTTATTCACGTCATCGTTTGTGCGTTTCTGATCACCGTGGTGCTGCTGCAGAGCGGCAAGAGCGCCGACATCGCCGCCGCCTTTGGTGGCATGGGCAGCCAGACTGCTTTTGGTACACGCACGGCGGCAACCGTGCTGACCAAAGCTACGACCTGGGCCGCGATCATCTTCATGCTGACGTCCATCACTCTTTCGGTGTACGCGTCGCGTGCCGGCGCGCGCAGCCGTTCGGTGCTGGGAGGCAGCGCTTCGGCCCCGGCGAAATCGGCGCCTGCGCAGAAGCCGCCCGCTACGCCGAACAAGTAGCGTGTTTGTGATTACCGTTCAGGCCTCCGCGAAGCGGGGGCATTTCTATTTCTCCTGGATCAGCTCACTAAATAGTCCAGCGCCTCTTCCCGGGTGGCAAAGATAGGAATTTCCCGCGCAGAAAAACTGCGGACGGAATCTTGCAGCGCTTTGGGCAGGTTTTCGGTGAGCACCCACGCCGAGCGTTTCAGGTGAGGACGGTGCAAAGCAGCGGTGATCTTCACGTGCTCAAACGCTTCGCGGGTGAATTGAGAGCGGCTGAAATCGGCCAGCAGCAGAACGGATCCCAGCGGCTCGCGCGTGACAGTCTCCGGCGCCTGGTCGGCTACGTCTGCCACCTCCTCGGGGGTGCAGTCCGTAAAATCCACCAGCAAGATTTGCTGCTCCCGATGTGTAATGAACCGGACGCGATCCATTCTTACCTCGCACCGCCCGTCTGCTGCCCGGCTGGTGCGGGCAGTTTACTTCAGAAAGCCAGTGGACTCAAGCGGAACGGCGGGTAGCGACGCAACATCCAGCAGCGCAGGCGATTCGTGATAGCTTGAAAACTATGATCCACGAAATCTTTCCCGTCGGCCCGCTGCAGTGCAATTGCTCAGTGATCGGCGATGAGCAGACCCGTGAGGCGATCGTCATCGACCCGGGCGACGACATCGAGGACGTGATGGCCGCAGTGCAGCGTCACGGCGTGACGGTGAAGCAAATCGTCGTCACGCACGCGCACATCGACCACATCGGTGGCGCCACCAAACTGAAGCGGCTGACCGGCGCGCCAATTCTGCTGAACCAGAACGATTACGCTCTGTTGAAGATGCTGGACGTGCAGGCGGCTTGGATCGGCATGGCGGCGCCGGAGAAGGTCACGATCGATGCCAATCTGAGTGCGGGCGACAAAGTTCGCGCCGGCGCTCTTTCGGCGGACGTACTGCACACTCCCGGCCACACCGAGGGCAGCATCTGCCTGTACTTTGCGCCGGAGAAGAAGCTGATCGCAGGAGACACCCTCTTTGCAGGCTCAATTGGCCGCACCGACCTGCCCGGGGGCTCGTACGAGAAGATTATGCAGTCGCTTCACGGGCCGGTTCTGGCATTGCCGGACGAAACTATCGTTGTGCCCGGACACGGGCCGTTGACGACCATCGGCCAGGAGCGAGAGACAAACCCGTTCCTGGTGGGGTGACAAAGTCCTCTCTTTGCTCTTCGCTATTCGCTGTTGGCAAAACCTTTACGGTTGTCATCCCAAGCGGAGCGAAGCCGGGGGCCCCAACCAGCGCCGGTTCCCCGCTCGTTGGGGTGGAGGAGCGGAGTCGAGGGATCTGCGGTTCATTGCTCTGCCCCTAGCATTGCCACGTTGGAAACAGTTCCTTCCGTTCGCTGAACCAATTCCCTCTTAAACAAACCACGCACGACCAGGCTCTGCGGCACCACAAGCACAACAAGGTATGACAGAATCGTTCCGCCGATGACGCCCACAGAACCGATGTGCCGCACCAGCGCGATAGAAAGGGCAATGTTCACTACGGCGGCGATGATGGACAGTCCTGCCTGCTCGCGGGTTCGATTCAGGGCCGCTAGCAGGCACGACTCGACGCTCATGAAGCCACTAATCAGCACCCATACCCCCATCGCCAGCAACAGCGGTTTAGTCGGCACTGCGGTCGGGCCGGCCCAAACGCGGATGATCGTCCGGCCAAAGATCATGAGCAGAAGCACGCAAGCGAGATTAACGGCGACTGTCCCTTTCATGGTGAGCGCGAATGTGCGCCGCATCCAGCCGTAGTCGCGCCGCGCGTAAGCTTCGGCATAAGCAGGCCAGAGCGCGGGAAAGATCAGAGATTGCAGCAGCGCAGCCAGGCCCACCAGTCTCCAGGTGACACTGTAGGGCGTGACTTCCGCCGCCCCCAAGTAGTGACTCACCACCAGGTTGTCGGAGCTGAACACCACCACTGCCGCGACTTGAATCAGGAAAAACGATGAGCTGGAGTCCAGCAGTTCCTTGACAGCGCCGCGATTGAGGAACGATGTCCGTGGCCGCATCCACGGCTTGGCCCACAAGACGGTCACGAGCAGGGTGGCGAGGGCGGCAAAGGTCAGGCAGCCGGCCGACATCACAAATAGCACCGGCATAGAGACGCGAAGCACGATGCCGAGCGCCAATCCTGTAACGCTGGCAACCGCACCGGCGCAGATCGCGAAGTTGTTGCGATGCAGTTCCTGATAGCCCGCCAGTATCTTGCTTGCGAGATTGCAGGGCAGACCAAGCAGCATAAAAGCCGTTGCGGCCGCTACTGTCGCGTTCACCTCGCTCGCGTGCACGTTGGCGCTGACGTTGAAGACAGCCGCCCAATTGATGCGCGGAAAAACAGCGGCAAAGGCCGTACCGGCGATAACGGAAACTCCGGCGGTGAGCGCCAGAGCATTAGTGAAATAGCGCGCAGCCGAGGGTTTGTCATCGAGGGCAAAGGCGCGCGAGATATGGTTCGTCAAGGTGTTGGCGATGCCGAGATCAAGCAGATTGATCCAGACCGCGGTGGACACGACGGTCGCCCATGCGCCATATCGTTCGGGTCCGAGGTAGCGTACAGCGAGCGGCAGCGAAATAAGAGTCAGCGCCGAAGAGAGCAACCTTGCGGCCGCGCCCGACCAGACTGCGGTGACAATCCGGCCATAGCGGAAGGTTGAGCGCGGCAGTTGCCCTTCAAAGCGGTGCAGTTCAGTCATGATCGGATCGTTCAGCCCCTTGAATTGTCATGACGAGCGTAGCGAGGCATCTGCTTTTTCCCTCCTCCGCCAAAGTCTTTCCTAGCTCAATCGGCTCGACCCACTCGTAACTCGTGATAACAATTCAGAAAAAGCGAATGACTGTTGAAAGAAACGGGGTGAAAATTCAACAGAACTTGTTGCTTGGCTTGTTCAGCACGAGGCATTACAGGCTTGCTGCCCAACATCCTCTGCGCAGCCGCGACCGCATCGTTGACGGAGACCGCCAAGATGCAGTGGGCCTCCGAAACGTGACAACCTCCAGTGCAGTCGTCTTTTCCGGTGGCGGGCTGCAAAACGCGCGCCGTCTTGCAATAGGGACCGAAACGCAGCGGGCTATTGCTGTGGTTGGGATCGCCATCGCATGGGTGGCGCGAGATCACGATGGTTTTGCAACCCATCGCTGCCGCGAGGTGCGCGCTTCCGCTGTCATTGCCCAGGAACAGGTCGCAGTGCTCGAGTACTGCGCAGGTTTCGCGCAGCGGCGCGCCGCTCAGAATGATAGGGCCGCACTTCAGCAGCTTGGCCAGATGCAGCGCCTGCTCGCCTTCACTGGCTGCACAAATTATGACGGGGCGCACGCCGACCTGTTGGGCCAAACGATTGACGCACTCGGCGTAACGTTGCAGCGGCCACCGGCGCCCAGTGCCATGTGCGCCGATGCCGAGCGCGATCAGCCTGGTAGAAACCGACATGCCGGCCAACAACCGCATCGCGAAATCACGGTCACGCTCCGTGAGGCGCACATCAAGGCTGCTGTCCTGCACCGTCCCTCCGAGCGCTTCCAGCACAACCAGGTTGCGCACAACCTCATGCCGGACGGGGCCCGCAGGCAGGCAGATGCTGAACGCAGCCTCGAATCCACGGTTGAGCCGCTGTTTCATCGGCGACGCCTTCTCGGTATATCCGATGCGCTCGGTGGCATTGGTAAGCAAACACAGCATCGTCGCCAAGTCTTCGTCAACGTCCCAGCGTGGCGAGACGGCAATGTCGAACCACCGTCCGCGCAGGCACCCCCAATAAAGCAGCATCGCGGAAATAAGAGTGCGCAGGCGGGGAGGAAGCCAGCGGAGCGTCACTTCCGGCGGTGTGAGTATCTGATCAATGTGCGGATTGGTTACCAGCAGCGGCCGAAACGCATTCCGCACCACGACGGTGCAATGTGCTTTGGGAAAAGCACGCTTGAGTTCGCGGAAGAGTGGGGTCGTCATTATCACGTCGCCCATCGCGTCCAGGCGGAAGATAATGATGGATCCCGGACCGCAGCGGGGCAATCCGGATCGCGCCTTCTCAGCAAAAAGTTTACGCCAGAAAAGCGCCAGCAAGGTCGGCACGCGGAAGGACAAAAATAGTGGTGGCGGCATTACGCCTTTCCCAAGTGAGATTTACACTGCAACAACCAACTCCGCCGGATTCGTGGATACACCCGCCACCGACTTCGCAATCAGGCGGGTCGTGCTCGCCCCCTCCACCAACGGTATGAGCTCGACCCGGCCTCCCCAGGCGCGCACCTCGCGAGCGCCGACGATGTTCTCTTCGGTGTAGTCACCGCCCTTCACCAGAACGTCGGGACGTAGGGCCGCGATCAGCTTCAGCGGCGTGCTCTCGTCAAAAATGACAACCGCGTCCACCACGCTGAGCGCCGCCAGAATCTTTGCGCGTTCACGCTGACCCACGATGGGACGCGGCAGCCCTTTCACGCGGCGCACTGAACTATCGCTATTAAGCCCGACAATCAGCCGGTCACCTCTGCGGCGCGCCTCTTCCATCAAAGTGATGTGGCCGACGTGCAGGATGTCGAAGCAACCATTGGTGAACACCACGCGTTGCCCTGCAGAACGCCAACCCGCGACTCGCGAGAGCAGGCGATCCAGCGGGAGCAACTTCTCGTCCATGGGAAGCGCGGTCTCCTGCGACAGCGCACCCAACAGTTCCTCTCGCTGAATCGGAACAGTGCCTACCTTGCTCACTACAACCCCAGCCGCGATGTTCGCCACCTGGACGGCAGCCTGCATCTCGACGCCGCAGGCCATCGCCAGTGCGAGGACCGCAATGACCGTGTCGCCCGCGCCCGAGACGTCGTACACCTGCCGCACCACGGCTGGAGCGTGCAGGCGTGAATCCGCGCGCAGGACGGCAATTCCCTTCTCTCCCAGGGTAACCGCCATGGCTTTCATTCCTAGCGACGGCAGCATTGCCTGTCCGGCGGTGAGCAGCCGATCCAAGTCCGATGAAGGTTCACCCGTCGCCGCCGATACTTCTTTCCGATTGGGGCAGATCACGGTCGCGCCGCGATAGCGTGCGAAGCTGGGATTCTTGGGATCGACGAGCACGGGTATGTTGAATTGCCGCGCCCGCGCGATGAGGGCTTGGCAAAGGTCCTCCGGCAGAACACCTTTCGCATAGTCGGACAGCACCAAAACGGAAAAGTCCGGTACGATCTCGAGGGTATGCTGCAGCAGCTCTTGGTGAGCTGCATCGGAGCGCGCGGGAAATCCTTCCGTGTCCAGGCGCATGATTTGCTGGTTGCCCGCAAGAATCCGCAGCTTCGTTGTTGTCGGCTGGCCGGCAACTGTGATCAGCAAGGGCTCCACGCCGGCGTCTGCCAACAACGACTCCAGCCGCTCCTGTTCCGGATCTCCGCCTCCGAAGCCACACAACGTAACGCACGCGCCGAGTCCCGCCAAGTTCATGGCCACATTCGCCGCGCCGCCCGGCTTCTCGTCCTGCCAGGCCGCTCGCACCACCGGAACCGGCGCTTCGGGCGAGATGCGCTCGACTTCGCCCCAGATGTATTTGTCCAGCATCACATCGCCCACTACCAGGACTTTGGCGTTGTGCCAGCCGGACTCCACCAGGGCAACCATGGTTCGCGGGTCGGCAATCATTCGACACCTACCGGATCTGCGACCTCGACCGCGTGATTGATGCAGGTCGCGAGTTCCACCCACTCGCACAAGATGTGGCCTAAGAGGATGTGGCCCTCCTGGATGCGCGCGGTGTCGCTGGAGGCGACGCGCAGGCAGACATCGGCGTGACCCGCCAGGTGGCCGCCACTTTCGCCGGTCATGGCCACGGTAAAAGCGCCGAGTCCGTGTGCCCGCTCAAGGGCGGCGCAAACGTTTCGGCTCTTGCCCGAGGTCGAAATACCCACGACCACATCTCCCGGAGCGCACAGCGCCTCCAACTGGCGGTCGAAGATCTCGGCGAAGCCGCAGTCGTTGGCGATGGCGGTAAGCACGGAGGTATCTGCGGTGAGAGCGATGGATGGAAGTGCCCGGCGCTCGCTGCGGAAGCGCCCGACAAGTTCGGCCGCCAGATGTTGCGCGTCAGCGGCGCTGCCGCCGTTTCCGCACCACAGGATCTTGTGGCCTTGCAGTAAGCACTCGGTCAGGCGGATGGCGACGCGCTCGAAGGATTCGCGCTGGCTGTCGAGTTGGCTGATAATGGCGAGGTGTTCGGTGACGGCGTCGGTAAAGACACTGGCCAGGTTCAAAGAAGGCGTCATACTCTCCTCGTACGCTACGAGTTGAGGATCTTCCCAGAACCTAGTTGGAGAGAGCTATTGTTTGAAATTATAGACGCGATGCTCGCGGAGCGAGCCGGCAATCTTGAAAATATTGTTTATGTTTTCCTAGATCGGGACGGAGTTCTGAACCGTAATCTGCCTGACGGCCGGTTCGTGACCTCGTGGGAGCAGTTCGATCTGCTGCCCGGAGTCGAGGAGGCGGTCGGCCATCTCAACCGTTCCGGGCGCAAAGTGATCGTAGTCACCAACCAGCGCGGCATTGCATTAGGACTGTATTCTGAGGCCGATCTGCACACACTGCACGAGCGCTGGCGTGAACACATGGCGGCCCACGGTGCGCGTCTTGACGCTATCTACCACTGCCCGCACGATAACGGACAATGCAACTGCCGCAAGCCGGAGACTGGGATGTTTGAGCAGGCCTTCCGCGATTTCCCCGGCGCCACCGCCAGCAATAGCATCATGGTCGGCGACTCGCTTTCCGACATGGAAGCAGCCTCGCGCCTGGGGATGCGGAGCGTCTTCCTAGCAGACCCGGCGGAGCCGCTGAAACCTGACGCCGATCGCGCAGCCGCATTAGCGACCGCTTCGGCAGTGTCTCTGCTGGACTTCGTAGAACGATTTCTTACGGGCGGTAGTGAGCAGGAGATCTGCAAGTCCCAACCTGCATAACTGGCTAATGACAACTGCTTTTAGTGTAAGAGCTGTTCCAGCGCCTGGTGTACCAGCGACAGGCTTCCCGGCCACAGCATCACAAGAGCAACTGCACAGCTCAACAGTGCTCCGGCACTGGTGAGGAAAGGAATCAACACTTCCGCCGGCTTGCCCGGGTTCGGTTGCGGACGCAGCAAACGGTCCACGCGCTCTGTCAACTCCTCATCGTCGTGTACCAGTGAGCTGAAGAGATAAGAAAGCTTGGGCTTGGAGCCCATCTTGGCAACCGCCACCAGCGCCGATGCCAGTGACAGCGCGCGATGGGAATCGCCCTCTACCGCCTGATCGTCCGCGGCCCATTCCGTGACCTTCGCCCAACTGTGCTCCAAAGCCCGGAACGTACGCACGAAGGGCAGCACGTCCGGCGACAGCAAAATCAGGAAGCGCTTGATGTTGTCCCGCGAAGTACGGTGGGCGCGCTCGTGCCGCAGCGCAGCCTCCCTTTGTTCGGGAGTGAGCCCGTGAAACACGCGCTTGGAGATGACCAGCCGCGGATGCACCACGCCGGCCACCGCCAGCACCGGGGCCTTATCGGCGAGCAGCAACGCCGGGGAAGGCTCCCCCGGCACATTAATCTTGCGCCCGTGACGCTCGCACCGGTGAAGATACTGGACCGTCCCTCGCACGGCGGAAACCACGCGTGTAATGGAGAGCGCCCAGATTGCCGCCCCCAGCGTCGCCATTGAGAAGCAGATGAAGCCAACCTTCTCGCCTGCGGCCTGCGGCTCCAGCCACAGGTAGCTGGGAACACAGAACGCGAGCACCGCAAAAAGGGTGAGTGCCATGGGAGAGATACGGAGGAAGAACAGGAAGCGGGCTGCCGAACTCGGCTTCATGCGAGCGGCCATGCGCATGGCCGTCCCCGCACTCAGTCGCGTTGCCGCTGCCAGCGCCAGATGGAGCACGAAAAACGTGGCGCAGCAGAGACACAGCAACCGCCAAGTGTAAGAAAGGCTCAATCCTGGCTCCTCTTGGAAAGCTCTTTGCGTTTTCTGCGGATTTTCTCTTCCAACTGTTCCAGCAAGCTGGCGTCATGCTGTCCCACGGCGTCCACCAGCGACGACAGCAGCAGTTCACGCGAGGGCTGCGAGCCGGCCAGCAGTCCGGCGACCAGGTCACCAGCGCGCCGGCGCTCCCATTCATCATGGGACACACGCGGCGTATAGAGAAACGCGCGTTCCGATTTCTGGCGGTCCAGCAGCCCCTTCTTGAATAGCCTGTCAAGTGTGGTCATCACTGTGGTATAGGCCAGTTTGCGGTCCAACTGCTCGATAACGTCGCGCACACTGCGTTCGCCGGCAGTCCACAGCACCTCCATCACTTGAACTTCGAGAGGGCCCAACAGAACTAGCTGATCCATATGACTTGAATAACGGTTAACCAAAGAAACGACCCTTTCCAACGCCTATCAATTTGCCTAACAACTATCGGCGACTGTAGGCCAGTGTGTCAACTGGCTACTGACTACCGCCTTGACCGAACTCCTGTCCTGCAACCGGCGCCAGAAACGGGATGACATAACCCCTCACATCAACCTTGCCCGCCTTCTTGGCTTCCACCACGAGATCGTACTTGAACTCTCCACGGCTGAAGGCTTCGTCGCTCAAATGGAACACCAGCATTCCATTCTTCGAACTGCGCAAGGAAGTCTGCTCCGGAGTCACGTTCTTGATGACGAGGAGGATTTCTCCGCCTTTCTTCTCCTCGGCCTCGCGCTTCTTCTTGGACTCTCCCTTTTCCCGCTGCTTTTCCGCTGCGTGTTTCTCCCGCTTGTCCTTGGGCAATTGGAATCCCGGTACCAACTGGCGTGCCTGCTCCAGGTTGCTTGCCGGAAAGCTTGCGGTTCGCCACTGCGAATCCGGAACATCGCCCGCCCCGTCCAAAGTCGGGAACACGATCAAGTTCTGACCTTCTTGCAACTCCCGTCCGTTGTTCTTGATGAAGAAATTACCCACCGCCACGGGAAGCGCAATCACCTTCGATCCTTCCGCGATGAATAATGGCCGCGCCCCGGCTTCGGTCGAGTCGGGAATGCTGATATACGCGGTGTCGGTAGTTTCGGCCACGATGGTGGCTGGACGGTCCTCGAACGCGGCAAATGTCTTGCTGCTATCGCCGCTGAAGGGACCGCTTACTGTGCAGAGCCCACCCTTCAGGCACAAGGCCGCCGCCTTGTAAGACGTCGGCGGTTTTTGCTTCTTTGCTGCGCCCGCGGGAAGGTTAAGCGTTTGCGAAACCGAATGAGCCGGATTTCCGTTCTGACGGAACGTGATGTTTACGGCTGAGCCGCCGCTCGGGACGACGAAGGTAATCGGCCCCTCGGCCCGCTGCGGGTTTTCACCCGGCGCTTCGACCCTCCATCCCCACAGGCGCGACGCTTCTCCTTCGGACTCGAACGGCACCGCTACTCGAATGACCGTCACATCCGGCACCCCATCATATTGGTCCGCATTTTCGACCACGCTGCCTGACACGCGCTCACCAGGCCGCACGCGTGCAGGCAGCACAAACCCGACCTCTTTATTCGCCGTGGTGATGGGCGGCTGCACCGGAGTCATGGGCTGCATGTGCTCCATCTTCTGCTCCTGACGGGCGGTCTTCCCTGCGGCATCGAGATGCCTCATCACCTCGTCATAGGTGAACTTCTTGACCTGCTCCCCTCCGCCGCCACTCTCTTCTTCGCCCGCCGGACAAGGGATAGCTTTGTAGTCCTGAGCAGGAACGTTCCACTCGTTGCAGCGATAAATCCCCGTCCACGGATCATGCATCAACTTATGTCCGCCGATCTGCTTGCCGGACTCGTCGAAGGTCTGGATGAACTCGCCGGTGAAGTTGGAGTTCTCATCGTAAGTGTTGCGGGCTATTCTGCGAACCTTGCCGTTCGGCCAATACGTGGTGTCGGTTTGCTGCGCGCCAAAATATCCAGGGAGGTACTCATAGGCAACCTTCTGCTGCACCTTGCCGTCGGTGCCGATGGTGCGCGTCTCGGTCACCTTCCCTGCCACGTTGAAATCCATTTCAATCGTGCCGGCGCCGTTCTTCCTGACTTCCGTGTGCTGGGCCGTCGATACCTCAACGCCGCCAGCCAACACGGTTAACAGTGCGAGCATCCACCAAATGCGTAAAGTTAAAGCGCGCCGATTGTGTTGCACGTAGTCCCCTTGATGAGCGCTTGAGAAAAACCAGGCGGTTGACGAAATTTGGGAAGCTTTGAGTGTGTTTTTCGCTTGGGGCTTGCCCTGCGCAAATGAAGCTTCGAGTTTAGCACGAAGGAAGTAGTACTAGGCCACGCCTCATGATGGGGCAACAAGGCCTCGGGTTGTCCTCAAAGGAAAGGAAAATGGGGAAGAAATTGTAAATTTTTGTAAAGGCGTACTTGTCCAATTCCGAGTCCACAAAAGCGCTACGCCGTCATAAGCCTCAGATAACATGGCCCTTACCATTTCGGAACTGGCCTTACCGAATAGATTTTGTTCGACACGTTCGTCTATGTTTACTACGTTAACAATAGTTGCGTTCCCGCCCGGACTGTGATTAACTTCATGCACCTGCCTAATTACTCAGTTCCACTTCAGGCACAGCTAGCGAAAGAAACCAGCAAGGGAAAGAAAGACGGATTTGATCGTTAGACGAACCGTGCTCAACCAACCAACCTCTGTCTCAGTTGCGAAAGCTGCGCCCTGCAAGCCCAATCCAATGCACCGCGTGGCCGCCAGTCATGACGTAATTCAGGAGAATCGGAAAACCATGAATAAAGCGAGAATCATCGGATGCTCCATGCTCGCCGTGGGCATCCTTGTATGGTGCGGCTTGCCTTTAGTCGCGCAGGAAAATAACACAGTCACTCAACATGCAGTCCGCTTTGCAGTATCGCCGCCGCTGCGCGACTTGGCCAAGCTGCCGCAGACGCCGCAGTACGGTTTCCACGAAGCCAACCCAGTACGCCGCATTCCCAAACGCCCCGTCGGACCAGTAGTGGACACGGTGGAGCAGAGCAGCGCCCCAGACGGAGTGGCTTACAGCATCGGCTTGAACTTCCTGGGAGTCGGCAACGGCTTCCCCAACTACAGCGTTCCTGACGCCCCTCCCGATACCAACATGGCGGTCGGCGACACCCAGGTTGTGCAGTGGGTAAACGTCTCCTACACCGTGTGCAGCAAGACCACGGGTTCGTGCGGCCCGGCCATCGAAGGCAACACTCTGTGGAGCAGCCTGGGCGGAGCCTGCGCTAATAACAACGACGGTGACATTATCGCGCAGTGGGATGTGCAGGCCCATCGCTGGCTGCTGACCCAGAACATATTTGCCGGCAGCTACGGTGTTTGCGTTGCTGTTTCCACCACCAACGATGCCAATGGCACCTACTATCTTTACCAGTTCCCGGTTCTGAACGGCGGTTTCCCCGACTATCCGAAGTGGGGACAATGGCCACCCAACCAATGGGCTGAGACCTGGAACAATTTTGGTCCCGGCGGAAGCGGTTTCGTCGGTCCGGTACTGTGCATTTATGACCGTCCTAAACTGCTGGCTGGCGATAAATCTGCCGAACAGATTTGCCACCAATATCCGAACACCGCTCCCAATTATGAGGATAGCTTGTTGCCCGCCGATGCGGACTCTCCGACCATGCCTCCGAGTGGCCAAGCTCAGTTCGCCATCGGCAGCCTCGGCGACATCGACAACTCTCACCTGTCGCTGTACTCGGCGCAGGTCAACAATCCCAGTGACTGGACGCAGGGTGCGACCTTCACCGGTGACAATGACAGCCAACTCCTGCCCATTGCCACCTTCACTCCCGCCTGCAACGGCAACTACGGTGGCGCTTGCGTTCCGCAGGAAGGCATTCCTGACCTGGCCGACTCCCTTGGCGATCGCTTGATGTACCGCTTCGCCTATTGGGAAGACCAGCCCCTGGCTAATGTCCTGGCAAATCCGCCGAGGCCGGCGCCTGCGCAGCACTGGTTTGTGAACTGGGACGTGACCGCCTCGGGTGGCAACATCGGCCCGCGCTGGATGGAAGTTACCGCTCCAATCAAGAAGATTACCTTGCCCGCGGACCTTGCCAAGATCACCGTCTTCCAGCAGGGTACGTACGCCCCTGATGGAACCTGGCGCTGGATGGGTTCGGTCACCCGCGACAAGGTGGGCGACATCCTGCTTGGTTACAGCGAATCCTGTGGCAGCACCTGCCCCGGTGGCACCCCGACGTACCCGTCGGTTTACATCACCGGACGCCAGGTCAACGATCCTCTGGGCCTCGGACAGCTGGAAGCCGAGACGCAGGTGGTCGGCGGTACGGGCTCGCAGCCTGATACCTCCAACCGCTGGGGCGACTACAGCGCCATGCGGATTGACACCACCGACGGCATGGGCGGTTGCACTTTCTGGTACACCCAGGAGTGGTACATGGTTACACAGCGCTTCGATTGGAGCACGCAGATTAACTCGGCGAAGTTCTCCAACTGCAACTAACGCTCCGAACCTCTGGTCGGGAGTTTGCGCTCCTCCAGATTTGGAAGCATGAACAACTTAGGGCATCCCGGCAACGGGATGCCCTTTTTTCGGGCCGCGCTGCTCACTGCGTGGGCGCACATCGCAACAAAAATCCAGAGTGCCAAATATGCATAGTATAGTGAGCTAATCGAGCTAAGCTTGCTCAGCAGCCAGAGATCCAAAATAGCGACTTAAGTTGTTACCCAAGAATATTTTACATATAACTCCTAGGCAATCAATATCTTGCGAGTTATTTGTATCATAAGTTGTTGATTCTACGTGAAATGGGGGAGAGGCCCCTTGGCCAACCCAGTCCAACCTTTCCGACTCAGAAGTCCCTCACTTGCCCGCTATTTCGGGAGATATTTGAACTCTTGAATCGGCCCCGATCAGATGCGAACTGATCAATGACGTCGTGCTGGTGATGTCAAATCGGCGCCGTATTTTATCGCGCGGCCCGAATCGCGTCAGGAGCAGTGTCATTCGTCAAACTGACACAACTCAAACGGAATAAGCTTGTCATGGCGCGCGCACGATAGAAGAAGACCTTCTGCTACGGTATTATGTCCCTATGACCCAACGATTCGGGGTTGCACTCGCAATCATGCTCATCCCTGCTCTTTTCCTGTTGAGCGGCTGCAAAATGAAGCAGAAACCGAAGCCCGTCATCGTAAGCGTGCTGACCAACCTGTCGTCGCCTTATGGCCATGAGTTGGACCACCGGATCATTGAGTTTCAAACCAGCAATCCGCACACCAGTTCAGGCCGGCCGATTGTCATCCGCCCAGTGGAGATGGGCGACTACAAGGACATGCTGACGAAGCATGTCGGTAACGACATCACGGTCCAGATGGTCATACTGGACTCTCCTGATGACGCCGACTTGAATCCTCACCTTCAGGCTGATATGGCGCGCGCCGTGGACGTCTGCGCTGCCTTGAGGGCCTGCCCGGCGAGGGTGCCGGCGCTGATTCCCTCCGGGATCGAGGGCGACGAATTGGACGCCGCCCAAAAATTCGAGCAGGCCCTGGAGAAGGGCGCGCCTTCGTAGAAATGTCAGTCAGTCGGTTGCTTCAGGTTTTGAGTTACAGGCAGCTCGACGGCTTGCGTCGTTTTTGCCAGTGCGACTTGAACTGCCTCGTCAGCCGTTTCCTTCACAGCACTGGACAACGGCACATACAGCGCCCATCTCAGTGCCTCGATCAGCTTCTGGATGTTCTTCTGTACGATCGGTTCCAACATGCCGCCGCTCAACTTAGCCAGCTTGCCGAATACGCTGGCCTCACCCTGCCACACGACTCGAGTACCCGCCTGCGACGGCGACAGGTCGAATCCTGCTCCGATCGCAATCTGGCTTCCCACAGCGACGCCAGTACCTTTGTAGAGTGCCCGCCGCGGACGCAACGCCTCGGCCAGTTCCATCTTGATCTCCGCGGTACCGTGGATGTTTCCCACCGCTACTGCAAGCTTCATCGTGAAGTGCATCGGGTCCTGGAGGGTCATGCTCTCGAAATCGGGAAACAGCGGGCCGAACTTGTCGGGATCGGAGAGAAAGTCGAAGACCTCGTCGGGGCTGCGCGGCGTAGTGAACTCGCCGGTAAAGTTGATGGCCACTAGAAACTCCTGGACCGTCGCAGCCTAAGAGATGCTTCCACGAGCTGCGCCCGAAGTGGGTAAGATTATCGCAAATCCGGCGCTTGCACCAATTTGAGGTGGTTCGCGGGCGTTTGATCTCGCAACCGAAATCCCAAGCGCAGTCAAGGGATCAGGTATATTGGCCTCTGGCGCAGGTTTGCGCGGCGAGCATTTCATGCCCGATTTGGTCACTCCCGACGAATTCCGAGCCGCGCTGGGGCGCTTCGCCACCGGCGTCACGATCATTACCGTCGAGACCGCCAACGGCGAGGTGCACGGCATGACCGCCAGCGCCTTCTGTTCGGTATCGCTGCGCCCTCCACTGGTGCTGGTTTGCGTCGATCACCTGGCTGAGACCTATCTTCACCTTCACGAACGCCGCAAGTTCGGAGTAAGCATCCTTAAAGAAGAGCAGGACGCGCTCTCGGAATTTTTCGCCGATCCTGAGCGCAACCCCGACGCATCCTATCGCCTGGGGATCACCTATCGCCCGATGAAGACAGGCACTCCGGTCTTGGAAGACTCTCTTGGTAATCTCGACTGTTCCGTCGTCGGCGCTTACGAGGCGGGCGACCATACCATCTTCGTCGGCGAGGTGCGAGAAGTGACGGTCAGCGAAGGTGCTCCGCTGCTCTACTTCCGCGGGCGCTATCGGGTGTGCGCGGTGCCGCAGGAGCCTTAGATGAGCAGGATGACAACCTGACATTCAGATGTGGGCGGGAAATACCATGCGACACGGACTTGCGGAAATGTCACCGGAATACCTGGCGGAACGTCTGGGCGACATCCGCGACGGCGATCCCCTTTCTTCCGAAATCGCCGTCCAACTACTGACCTGCGATGGCGAGCTCTTGCCCGAGTTGCTCGCGACCGCGCGCGCGATGAAAGAGCAATTCCGTCCAGGCGTGATCACCTACTCGCGTAAGGTCTTTATTCCGCTCACCAATCTCTGCCGCGACTACTGCGGATACTGCACCTACCGCCGCGATCCCGGCGACCCCGGCGCACACACCATGACGCCCGACGAAGTGCTTGCGGTCGCGCTGCAGGGCGAAAAGCTGGGTTGCACCGAGGCGCTGTTCTCGCTCGGCGACAAGCCAGAGACGCTGTTCCCCGAGATGCGCGAGACTCTTCGCCACCTCGGCTATCGCAGCACACTGCATTATCTCGAAGCCATGTGCGGGCTGGTGCTGCGCGAAACGCGCCTTTTGCCGCACGCCAATCCCGGCCTGTTAAGCACTCACTGGATTGAGCGCTTGCGCGCCAGCAACCCTAGCCTCGGGCTTATGCTGGAGAGCACCAGCACGCATCTGCCGCAGGCGCATCCGCCAGGGCAGACTCCCGACAAGCTCCCTGCATCGCGGCTCAAGACCATCAGAGACGCCGGAAAGCTCGGCGTGCCCTTTACCACTGGCATCCTGATCGGCATCGGCGAAACCATGCAGGACCGCGTCGAGTCTCTGCTCGCTGTCAAACGCCTGCACGAGCAATACGGACACATCCAGGAAGTCATTATCCAGAACTTCCGAGTCAAACCGCCCGTTCCCATGGCCTCGTGGCCCGAGCCTGACACTGGCGACATGCTGCGCACCATTGCCGTTGCGCGGCTGCTGCTGCGTGATAGGAACATTCAGGCGCCGCCGAATCTTACCGAGAATGGCTATGAGCGTTTGCTCGAAGGCGGCATTAACGATTGGGGGGGGGTCTCGCCGCTGACGCCGGACTACATTAATCCGGAGGCACCGTGGCCGCATCTCTTGGATTTGCAGCGCCGCACCGAGGCCGCCGGACAGGTTCTGAAACAGCGCCTGCCGGTATATCCGGAGTTCGTACCTTCGGTCGTAGCTCGTGGTGGACTGTTGGCCGACAGATTAGAAGCCGCGATGGACGAACATCATTATGCGAGGGCCGCGTAATGGTGGTCGTATTCACTGGCGGCACCGGTGGCACAAAATTGGTGCAGGGTTTGCAGCAAGTGGTCGCGCCGGAAGAGCTCACCGTCATCGTCAACACCGGTGATGACATCGAATGGTGGGGTCTGCACGTCTCGCCCGACATCGATTCTGTTCTGTACGGACTCTCCGGCTTGCTAAGCGCGGACCGTGGCTGGGGCGTGGAGAACGACAGGTTCCGCTGCCTCGAACGTATGCAGCAGCTCGGCCAGCCGTCGTGGTTCAGGCTCGGCGATCTCGACCTGGCGACGCACCTCACGCGCACTGCTATGCTGCGGACGGGGAAATCGCTCAGCGAGGTGACGGCCGAACTTGCGGCCCGGCTTGGTATTCGTTCGCGGGTGGTGCCGATGTCGGACGATCGCGTCTCCACGATGCTCGACACCGCCAAAGGTACGCTCACGTTTCAGGAGTACTTCGTGCGCGAGCGGTATCAGGTTAAAGTGGACGGAGTGCGCTTCGAAGACGCCCAGCGCGCGCGGCCCGCTCCCGGCGTGAATGAAAGTATCGCAGCGGCGGGGGCGATTGTCTTCGCGCCAAGTAATCCGGTCACCAGCATTGGCCCCATTCTTGCGGTACCCGGAATCCGCGATGCGCTGGGGCAGACGAAAGCCCCGATAGCCGCGGTGAGCCCTATCGTCGGTGGACACGCGGTCTCCGGACCGGCGGACGCGCTGATGAAGATGATGGGATGGCAGAGTACGATTGCGGGAGTCGCCAAAGCGTACGAAGATTTCTTGGATATACTGATCGCCGATCATGCTGACGAAGCCGAAGCCTCCACGATGAGCGGCCAGCATTCGGCCGTTCTGTTTACGAACACTATCATGAGCTCTATGGACGCTAAGCGCGAGTTGGCGCAATTTACGCTAGAGGCCTGTGTCTCCCCGCAGGGAACGAAGGCGTAACCGTTGCGCGGAATCCTCCTCATCCCGGTGAAGAACCTCTCCACGGCGAAGCAGCGCCTGACCCAAGCCCTTACCCAACCCCAACGCTCGCAACTCGCCGAGGCAATGTTGCGCGACGTGATGACCGCGGCATCGGGTGTGCGAAACCGAGTCGATGTGGCACTGGTCACCGGCGATTTCCAGGCCCAACAGCTAGCAAGCGAGTTCGGCTTCGGCGTCATCGAGGACACGCGCAACGAGAGCGAGACTGCGGCCATCGAAATGGCCACCACCCGGTCCGAGCAGCGCGGCTACGACACCACGGTCGTGGTGCCGGGCGACATACCTCTTATCACCAGCGACGAGCTGCATCGCGTGCTCGACGCCGCACCCGCCGCGGGTGCGGTGTTCGTGCCGGCCTACGATCGGCGCGGCAGCAACTGTGTTCTGCGCCGGCCGGCATCGCTCATCCCGCTGCGCTTCGGCAATGACAGCTTCCTGCCGCACTGCGAGGCCGTAGGCAAAACCGGCAAGGAACTGGTCATCATCGAAATGCGGGGCATCGGTCTGGACATCGACAATCCCCACGAACTCGATCTGCTCTTGCAGCGTGACGGCAGCACCAACGCGCAACAACTCCTGCGCTCATGGCGAGCTTCTAACAACTCATATCCTAGAACTGCCATCCCGAGCGACGAGGGCGTCCGCGCAGCGGAGGGCCGAGGAGTCGAGGGACCTGCTTTTCCGCGATGTCGAGCGTGAGGGAGAGTTTTCAAACAACCGGTCCCTCGACTCGCGTCGCTCGCTCGGGATGACAATACTTACGAGATGACTTCCATCAACATCGGCGAACTCCGTGCAATCCCCATAATCAGCGTTCGTGAGGTCTTTCCCGGCGATTCCGTAGCGAACCTCATCGTGGACGCACTTGTTCTCGGCGGCTTGCGGTTTCATGCGGGCGACATCCTGGTGGTCAAGCACAAGATCGTGTCCAAGGCGGAAGGCAGGACGGTTGCGCTCGATTCGGTCAGGCCTTCCGCTGCCGCCAAGAGCTTCGCCAGCAAGAATGGCTCCGATGCGCGAGTGGTTGAGTTGGCCATGCGCGAGGCCAAGCGCCTGGTGCGCAAAAAGCACGTCCTCATCACCGAGACGCAGCACGGGCTGGTCTGCGCCAACAGTGGCGTGGACGTGTCAAATGTTGATGGCGGCAAGACCGCGGTCTTGCTGCCCGCCGATGCCGACCGCTCGGCCGCAATAATTCATCGAACATTAAAGCAGCGCACTGGGCTTTACATCCCGGTCATCATCGCCGACAGCTTCGGCCGTGCCTGGCGCGAAGGTTTGTGCGACGTAGCTATCGGCGTCGCCGGCATGAAGGTGATCTACGATTACCGGGGAAAGCGCGATTCCTACGGCTACAAAATGCACGCCACGGAGGAAGCCGTGGCCGACGAATTGGCGTGCGTCGCCGGCCTGGTTTGCGGTAAAGATTCACGTATTCCGGCTTGTATAATTCGGGGTTACGTCTACCGGCGCGGCAAGGGCAGTGCGCGGCAGTTGGTGCGCCCGGCTGAGAAGGATTTGTTTCGGTAGGGCACTGCTCAGGTTAAAGGACCATGCGGCACATTACTTGGACCAATCACCAGACTCTTCAGAATGCGACATGGGACGACGTGCAACAACGCATTTCCCAGCGGGTGCGAACGTTGCTGGAGAAGGTCCTGACCTCGCTCGACGGCGGCGTGCTGACGCGCGAGGAGTGCCTGCTGCTCGCTAACTGCACTGGCGACGATCTGTTCGGGCTGGTGGTTGCGGCCAACGAAATCCGGCAGCGACTGGTCGGCAACGTGGTCAGCTATGTCGTCACCCGCAACATTAATTTCACCAACGTATGCTTTGTCGGATGCAAGTTCTGCGCCTTTGGTGTGGGTGCGCGCCACGAGACCGCCTACTTTCTCTCGCTCGATGAGGTCGCGCAGAAGTCACGCGAAGCCGAGCAGTGGGGCGCCACCGAGGTCTGCATTCAGGGAGGCCTGCCGCGCGATCTGCCGCCGTTCTATTATCGCGACATCCTGCGCGCAGTGAAGTCAGCAACGCCCCAAATGCACGCCCACGCCTTCTCGCCAATGGAGATGGTTTACGGTGTCGAACTGACCGGCATGGCCCTGCGCGATTATCTCTTGATGTTGAAGGAGAGTGGCCTCGACACTTTGCCGGGGACGGCGGCCGAAATCCTCGACGACGGCGTGCGTCACGTGCTTTCGCGTAACAAGCTCAGCGCGGCACAATGGCGCGAAGTCATCGAGACCGCCCATGCGTGTGGCATTCGCAGCACATCAACCATGATGTACGGCCACATGGAAACCGTTGAGCACTGGGTGGAGCAGATACTGCTGCTGCGCGACATCCAGGCGGGTACCGGCGGCTTCACCGAGTTCGTACCGCTAGGCTTCATTCACGCCAACACGTTGCTCTTTGCGCAAGGACTCGCCCGCGCGGGCGCGACCCTGGAAGAGCATTTGAAGGTACACGCGTTGGCGCGAGTGATGCTGGCCGGGTCCATCAATCACATCCAGGTCTCATGGGTGAAGCTGGGCCGCGAAGTGTCACAACTGATGCTATTGGCCGGGGCTGACGACTACGGCGGAACCCTGTTCGAGGAGAGCATATCGCGGCTGGCGGGCGCGACGGCTGGGCAGTACATCCCGACCGCGGAATTTCAGGAGCGCATTCTGGAACTGGGGCGCATTCCCGCCCAGCGCAACACTCTCTACACGAAATACGTTTACCCGATGCAACCGGACGATAGGGAGACCTTGGCGGCGGGCGGCGCGGCATGATTGCAATCGTCGGGGGTACGGGCCCCGAGGGCTCCGGGCTGGCGCTGCGTTGGGCCCGCGCCGGCGAGTCCATCATCATCGGCTCGCGCGACGCCGAACGTGCGCAAGCAAGAGCCTCACAGATTGCGCAGACAGTCGGCCTTCTCGGCAGTGTGGAAGGCGCGGAAAACACCACTGCGGTCAAGACGTGCGACATCGTCGTACTCGCCGTGCCTTTCGCCGGACAAGCCGAACTGCTGAAGCAACTCAAGCCGTCGTTTCGCCCGGGCACCGTGCTGATTGATGCCACGGTTCCTCTGGCCGCCGCGGTTGGCGGACGGCCGACGCGTGTGCTGGGCGTGTGGCAAGGCTCGGCCGCGGAGCAGGCAGCGGAAATCGTCGGCAAGAATGTCTCGGTGGCCGGCGCGTTCCACAGCCTTTCAGCGACGGTGTTGCAAGGCGATCAGCCGGTGGATTGCGACGTCATCGTGTGCAGCGACGACGACCGCGCCCGGCAGGTTGCGTCCGAGCTGGCCACCAAAATTCCAGGCGTGCGCGCCATCGATGGCGGCAAGCTGGAGAACGCGCGCATCGTCGAGGCCATGACCGCGCTGCTCATCACCCTCAATATTCGCCACAAGGTGCACGGCGCCGGATGGAGAGTAACGGGACTCGGAATCTGAGGTGAGCCTGCCGCACGTTCCGACCGAACATTCTATTAGCTCTTTCCTTCTCGTCGAGTTTTGGAGTACAGTTTTGGGCGGGTCGCGGGAGTAGGCGTCATCACAACCCGATGTGACCCCGGTCATGGCCGGGTTCGACGATACGCATTAGCTTTACTTAGTTCGGGATACTGTTGATTTCATAACGTGAGGTTAGTTTCGGCATCATCATGATTTGTTAGCCCCGGTGTGGCTTAAGCAAGAGTGGCGCCCAAGCAGCCACCGACATAAAGACTACGATCACGCTAGGAGGCTCCAATGAATACGTTTCCCATCATGTTGGGAACACTGTGTGTCTTCGCGCTGGGCTACCGCTACTACAGCGCATTTATCGCCGCCAAGGTCCTGGTCCTGGACGACCGCCGCACAACTCCCGCCCACACCTATGAAGACGGCCACAACTATGTGCCTTCGCCAAAATGGGTGCTGTTCGGCCATCACTTTGCCGCGATCGCCGGCGCCGGCCCGCTCGTCGGGCCAACACTGGCCGCGCAGTTCGGCTTCGCACCCGGGTTTTTATGGATCTTGATCGGCGCCGTGCTGGCCGGCTGCGTGCACGACTTCACCGTCCTGGTGGCTTCGGTGCGCCATAAGGGAAAGTCGCTGGCGGATGTGGCGCGCACTGAAATCGGGCATGTCGCCGGCCTGGTCACCATGATCGCGCTGCTGTTCATCCTGCTGGTGACGCTGGCAGGTCTGGGCGTGGTGGTGGTCAACGCTCTAGCTAACAGCCCGTGGGGCGTGTTCACCATCGGATGGACCATACCGATCGCCATTGGCATGGGCTTGTACATGTTCAAGAGCACGCCTGGGCAGATCAAGATTGCCGGACCGAGCGCCGCGGGTGTGGTCCTGCTGATCGGCGCCGTCGTTGGCGGCCGCTGGTTTGCCGCTTCGTCCTTCGCGGGGGCACTGACGTTTAACGGTCACCAGATCACCTTCCTGATGATGGCTTACGGATTCATCGCCTCGGTGTTGCCGGTGTGGTTCCTGCTGGAGCCGCGCGACTATCTCTCGACCTACATGAAGCTGGGAACCATCGTGCTCCTGATTCTCGGAGTCTTCATCGTTCACCCCAACATTCAGTTCCCGGCCGTGACCCAATTTATCCATGGCGGCGGTCCGATCATCAAAGGCAAGCTGTTTCCCTTCCTGTTCATCACCATCGCCTGTGGAGCGATTTCCGGCTTCCACTCGCTGGTGTCCTCAGGCACAACTCCCAAGATGCTGTGGCAGGAAACGGACGCGCGCTTCATCGGCTATGGAGCCATGATGTGCGAAGGGATGGTTGCGGTGCTGGCGCTGATTGCCGCGTGCTCCATGAATCCCGGTGATTATTTCGCCATCAACACCGCGCCAGCGGTTTTCGCCAAGCTGGGACTGCACACCATGAACCTGGATATTTATTCAGCAGAAGTTGGGGAAAAGCTTGCAGGTAGAACCGGCGGAGCGGTTTCTCTGGCCATCGGCATGGCGCAAATCTTCAAGGGCCTGCCCGGCATGAAGCTGCTGACCGGCTACTGGTATCACTACGCCATCATGTTCGAGGCGCTGTTCATCCTGACCACGGTTGATACCGGGACGCGCGTGGCCCGCTACGTCATGCACGAACTGCTGGGCAAGGCCTACAAGCCGTTCACCAACACCGCGTGGTTGCCGGGAAACCTGATCACCTCGGCCATCGTAGTGGCGGCTTGGGGATACCTCATCTACACCGGCAGCATCTCCACGCTGTGGCCGTTGTTCGGAACCGGCAATCAACTGCTGGCGACCATTGCGCTAGCGGTTGGGACCACGTTCCTGGTGAACATGGGCAAGGTGAAGTATGCCTGGGTCACGGCCATTCCAATGTGTTTTGTCGGAGTGACGACGCTGACCGCGGGCGTGCTCTCCATCGAGACCATCTATTGGCCGCTGGCCCGCACGCCGGGCAAGGAGTTCACGGGTTACCTTGACACCACGCTGATGGTGATTTTCGTGGTCGGCGTCATCATCGTGCTGTTTGAGGCAGGGCGCCGGTGCTGGAAGACCCTGCACGGGGCGCCGATTCCGCAGGAGGCCTTTGGCGCTCCGGAGTTGGTGGAAATGAAGATGGGCTGCTGCTGACGACTGGGCTTTGCACTCAGGCTGGCAGAGCAGTCTGCGAGAAGGATGCGCGCTGGTTCATGCGTAAGCACAAATCGGCGCGCGGCTCAATGTGTCGTTGACGCTCTGATTGCGCAGCCCATACAATCGAATCAGCGCCGGCGTGCGGCGCGTCCTCGCAGTAACTGCTGCCCCCTCGTTCAACGGCAGGACAGCTGACTCTGGATCAGCATATCGGGGTTCGAATCCCTGGGGGGCAGCCAAAATGATTCCAAACAACTTAACACCGGGCGAGGGTCTATCCCACTGCTACGCGCGTCGATTTCTCTACATTTGATCGGTCCAACCTGAAGTGGAAAAACCATACCCTCCGGGTTCTCACCTAAGTAGCTTAACGCCGCCCTCGGCACGGCACGGCGCTGAGTTGTGTCCTTTCGTTCATCATGATTTACTGGGTTGGTTTGTCCGAGGAGGAGTCTTGGTCCGCAAACTGATGATGATTTTTGCTGTTGCCATTGTGAGTGTGCCGTGTTTTGCGCAAACGCCGGTTGCCGACAAGACTTGGATCGCAATCAGCAACGGCTACGCCAACATGCTCATCGACGTTGTCTTCAAACACCATCCGGAAGCCGGCACGCAGCAAGGGTTTAGCCAATACGACAACAAGGTCTCGCAGCCCACCCTGGCCGATGAAAAACAGGAGCGGAAAGAGACCGAAGCGGTACTGGCCAAGCTGAAGAGTGCTGCCGCGGAGAAGCAGCAGCAGGACGTCGCGGAAGACCTGCAGATCATGATTCGCAGGGTGGACCTGAATTTTCGGCAGCAGGATTTCCAGCGTGCGAATGAAGTGCCGTTCCTGAACGCTAGCCAGATTGTCTTCAGCGGAGTACAGGTTTTACTGGACGAGCAGACGCCCTCGGAGCGACGGCCGGCAGCCGTGGTGCGCATCCGTGGATACGCCGGACTGGATCCGGCCTACACGGCCCTCACCGAGATCCTCAAGCAGCGCATCGCTGAACAAATGGCCAAGCCCGGAGTTATCTATCCGGCTAAGGTTCAGATTGAAACCGAGATGGCGCGAAATTCCAACTACGTCGAAGGAATCGCCGCGCTGCTGCGGAAGTACAAGCTGACTGGATGGGAGGAACCGTTTGCCAAACTGAAATCGCAATTGACGGACTACGACGCGTGGGTGAGAGCGACCCTCCTGCCCAAGGCGCGAGACGATTTCCGCTTGCCTGCTCAGCATTACGCGCTCAATATGGAGAACTACGGCATCGACATTCCGCCCGATCAGCTCGCCACCATAGCGCATCAGGCCTTCATCGAGATCCAGGGAGAAATGAAGCCCATCGCTGCGCGCCTTGCCCGGCGGCGTAATTTGCCCTCGCTTGATTATCGCGACGTCATACGCGATTTGAAGAAAGAGCAGTTGGTAGGCGATGCCATTCTTCCGTTCTACCGGGAGCGCCTGGAACAGATTGAGAAGATCATTGTGGATGAACGGATCGTGTCTCTGCCCGACCGTCCGGCGCGTATCCGCATCGCCACCGCAGCCGAGACGGCACAGCAACCTGCGCCACACATGGTGCCGCCGCCCTTCATGCACAACACTGGTGAAAAGGGCGAGTTCGTTCTGCCGTTGAACATTCCTGCGGGGCCAGGCCAGACCTCGGCTGAAAAGTACGATGATTTCACTTACGACGCCGCGGCCTGGACTTTGACGGCGCACGAGGCGCGGCCGGGTCATGAGTTGCAATTCGATTCCATGCTGGAGCATGGCGTTTCACTGGCGCGAGTGCGCTACTCGTTCAACAGCACCAACGTCGAAGGCTGGGGACTGTATTCCGAATATCTCATCGAGCCCTATATGCCGGAAGAAGGCAAGTTGATTTCGTTGGATTACAGGTTGCACCGTGCCGCGCGCGCGTTTCTCGATCCAGAGCTGCAGGCCGGTAAGATAACTACGGCCGACGCCTTTCGTGTGCTGGAACAGGACGTGCTGTTATCGCACGCTTTGGCCGAAGAAGAGGTCGAGCGATTCACCTATCGCATGCCGGGCCAGGCCAACAGCTACTTCTACGGTTACACCAAGTTGATCGCATTGCGCGAAGAGACTGAGAAGGCGCTGCGACCGAAGTTCAACCAGAAGAACTTCCACGACTTCATCTTGGCTCAGGGCTTGTTGCCGCCAGACCTGATGCGCACGGCAGTAATGGAACAGTTCGTGCCCCAGCAGCAAAAACAGAGCGCCCCGCAAGGCGGCCAATGAAGAATGGGTAAATTATCGCTCTCTGCGCGGTCCCCGCCGAGGATGCCGATACAATGTAATCATGGTAAAACAATTCGCTACAGCGATAACTACTCTGACGGCTGGGGTGTTGCTCCTAGGAACTGCCTTGGCACAACAGAATCCGGCTACAACTTCCCAATCCGCTCCCGCCACCAAGGCCCAAACGGCTCCAGCGACTCAGACGGGGCCAGTTTCTACGACAAAAACTTCTTCGACTCTTACGACGCAGAAAGATAAAGTCAGCTATGCGCTCGGAATGAATCTTGGAATTAACCTGCACAGGCAGTCGGTGGAGGTTGATCCGGCGATACTGACGCAGGGGTTGAAAGACGCGCTCGCGGGTGGCAATACGCTGATGACCGATGAGGAAGCTCGGGCCACGCTGACCCAACTACAAGACGAGATGCGCAAGAAACAGGAGGCGAAGACGCAACAAGCCGGGGATGAGAACAAGAAGGAGGGCGAGGCATTTCTTGCTGGCAACAAGACAAAGGAAGGCGTCGTCACGCTCGCCAGTGGCCTGCAATATAAGATTTTGAACGCCGGGACGGGCCCGAAGCCCGCTGCCACAGACTCGGTCGTCTGCAACTACCGGGGCACATTCATCGACGGCAAGGAATTTGACGGTTCTTACAAGCGTGGCCAGCCAGCGACGTTTCCAGTAAATGGAGTCATTAAGGGCTGGACCGAAGCCTTGCAGCTAATGCCAGTGGGATCGAAGTGGCAGCTCTTTGTTCCCTCCGATCTTGCTTACGGCGCGCGTGGCGCAGGCGCCGACATTGGCCCAAATGCTACCCTGATTTTTGAGGTGGAGTTACTCTCAATCCAGGGTAAGAACGCGACCCCAAGTAAGGACAAGTGATCGGCAGTCGGAAGTTTCCAAACGTGAATTAGCAATTTCAAGCTAGAAGAAAGCCCATGAGAAATCGGTGCATTGCAGTGCTCGCCGTTGCGGTGATGCTTTGTCTTAACCTGGCGGCACAACCCAGGGCGAGCGCTCCCGTGCAGGCCAAGAGCCCGCAAAACGAAAAAATACCCGCGGGAGTTGACCTCATCTGGGGGTTCAAGATCCCTATGCGCGATGGCGTGCGTCTGAACGGCACCGTCTTTAAGCCGGCCGAACAGAAGGAGCCGTTGCCGGTGATCTTCACGCTCACCCCGTACATCTCCGACAGCTACCAGAATCGCGCATCTTACTTTTCGCAGCACGGGTACGTCTTCGTGCTGGTGGATGTGCGCGGTCGGGGCAATTCTGAGGGAGTCTTCAATCCCTTTGCGCAGGAGCCGCACGATGGCCACGACATCGTGGAGGTTCTGGCCCAGCAGCCGTGGTGCAACGGCAAGGTCACCATGTGGGGTGGCTCGTACGCGGGATACGACCAATGGGCCGCGCTGAAAGAACTACCGCCGCACCTCGCCACTATTGTCCCTGTCGCCGCCGCGCACGCCGGCGTCGATTTCCCGTTTTTCAAGGGAATCTGGACTACCTATGACATGCAATGGCTCACGTTTACCAGCGGCAAGGCAAGCAACGCCAACCTGTTCGGCGAGAGCTCTTTTTGGATCCAGAAGTTCCGCGAAATGTATCTCGGTCAACGTCGGTTCAATGCGCTGGACACGATCGTTGGCAACACGACCACGGTCTTTCAGAAGTGGCTCCAACATCCAACGTATGACAGCTACTGGCAGGAGATGGCTCCGACGCCGGAGCAATACGCGAAGATGAATGTTCCCATTCTGACCATCACTGGTGATTACGACGGCGATCAACCCGGCGCCATGTCCTATTATCGCGAGCACATGAAGTACGGCGATGCGGAGACCAAGGCGAAGCACTACCTGATCATCGGCCCCTGGGATCACCCCGGTACGCGTACTCCCAAGAAAGAAGTCGGCGGGCTTACCTTTGGAGACGCCAGCTTGCTTGACATGAACGATCTGCATCGTCGGTGGTACGACTGGACACTGAAGAATGGTCCCAAGCCAGAGTTTCTCAAAAAGCGCGTCGCCTACTACGTCGTGGGGCCAGGAGCGGAGAATTGGAAATATGCCGACGAGCTGGCCGCCATTGCCACAGAGCATCGCAAACTATATCTGACCTCGCAGGCCGGCACGGCGAATGACGCGTTTCACTCTGGACAACTAACCGAGCAGCTGCGGAGTGCGGCCCCTGACAAGTTTGTGTACGATCCCGCTGACCTGCGTCCCGCTGAACTGGAGAAAGAAGAGATCACGAAGCCTTACACGGACGAGCGCTATGCTCTGAACCTCTTCGGCAATGGCGTGGTGTATCACAGCGCACCGTTTCCTGAGGCGACGGAAGTTTCTGGCGACGTGAAGTTCACGGTGTGGATGGCGATGGATGTGCCGGATACGGACTTCACGGTAGCGCTGTACGAGATCCTGCCCGACGGCACCAGCGTGCTGCTGGCCAGTGACGCGTTGCGGGCGCGCTATCGTGAGTCGCTGCGGGAGGCTAAGCTGGTTACACCCGGCGCAATCACGCAGTATAACTTCGACGGTTTTGCCTGGTTTTCGCGGCGCGTCTCGCAAGGTAGCCGGCTGCGTCTGGTGCTGAACTGCATTAATAGCATCAACTATGAAAAAAACTACAACTCAGGCGGCGATGTCGAAAGAGAGTCAGGCAGGGCCGCGTGGGTGGCGCACGTGACCGTGTATCACGACACGGAACATCCCAGTGTGCTGGAAATCCCTATCGTGAAATAACGCCGGCCCAACAATCGACTGAATCTTCCGGAGAGCCTAGGCGCCCGCGACCGCCGCAGCCGGTTGTTCTGCCCTGTGAATGGCAACCCCCATCACATGGAATTCAACCACGGAGGACTTTGGAACGTAGACAAGTATGTTGTTGCCGGTACTATCAAACGGCCGCAGCCAAATTCCAGGGTCGAGCAGGAGACGGGTGTCGTTGTGGGTTTGCCCTTCCAACACTTCACCATCCGCGAACCGGATACGAATCCACAGGTCGGTGGCGGCCATGTCGGAAAAAAACTTTACCTCGTCGTGATCGAAAGCTCCTTCATGCTGCTTCACGAAGAAGACTGCTTTTGCCTCGGATATTTGGATCGTCGAAACTTCAGTGGATGCTGAGCCTCGGATGTGCAAAGATTCCGGCAGAGGTGGGGGCAGAGTGAGGGGGTTGATAACGGCATCCCAATCGAGAAGACCCTTAATGAGAGAACCATCCCTCCTGTGCACTACCACCAATTCGCTTGAAACAGTGCTCTCGGAGACGGCAGTATTTTGTGTTTCTGTCTTTGTCGTCATATTTGCCAGTCAGGGAATTCTGATCGGCCACACAGCCGTCGTAGTCGCTGCCCACGGGCAACTTCACAGTTGCATGCCAGAAGTTCTTACCAACAAGAAAAGAGCAATCTAGTTCACTGACACGGGACTCGGGGTAGAGTCCATCCCCAGCTTGCGCAATCGGTTCAGCAATACCTTATAGCTGATTCCGAGCGTTTTTGCCGCTCTTCGCCGGTGCCCTCCGCAAGCACTTAGAGCTTCTGAAATGGCTTGGGGGCTGATTGTAATCGGTTCCGACCTGGGCCGACTAGCATCCACTAATTCATCGATCATCAATTGTTCGTCGCCCAGCACAAGGTACCGCTTAACAAAGCTTTCCAGCTCCCGTAGATTGCCCGGCCAGTCATATCGCAAGCAAGCCTTCGTCAAACGGGACGACAGGACAGGTTGAGCTCCACCAATCGCCAGCTCGTGAGCGGACCGCCGCAGGAAATACGCAAGCAGCACCGGTATTTCTTCCCGGCGTTCCCGTAGCGCCGGCAACCGCAGACAAAATCCATTAAGACGATAGTACAAATCTTCACGGAAGGTCTTTTGGGCGATGGCTGCTCTCATGTCAATGTTGGTAGCCGCCAAGATTCGCACGTTGACCCTCTCGGTAGTCCGGCTTCCCAACGGCGAGAAGGTGCCGTCCTGCAACACTTGCAGTAGCTTGGCTTGCAAACTCGGATGCATCTCACCGATTTCGTCCAGGAACATCGTACCGTCATTACACTGGCGAAACTTGCCGGGCTTAGATCGCGCCGCACCGGTAAAGGCGCCCGGTTCATATCCGAAAAGTTCGCTTTCCAACAGTTCGGACGGCACCGCAGCGCAGTTCACTTTCAGGAACGTGCTGTTCGCCTGGGGTGACAATCTATGGATATAGCGTGCCAGAACTTCTTTTCCAGTTCCACTTTCGCCCAGGATCAAGACTGGCAGATTGACTGGCGCCACCAGAGAGGCGTGCTCCTGAAGTTCACGCATAGCCGGGCTCGCAACGACGAAAAACGCATTTGGCCCGATCGCGATCTCTGTGCCGCCGCTTTCCGCTGTGGCAGGCTTCACGGATGTCAGGCCGTTCACAAGGCGGAGGAGATCGCCAGGCACAAAGGGCTTCAACAGGATGTCACGGACCCCTTCACGGATGGTGGGCAGCAATCCAGCATATTCTTGCACGTGAGCCATTAACACTACATTGGCGTGCGGCTGCGCCCTGCGGAGGCGCGACAACAACTCCGAACTGGCGATATCGGCCAAGGTGCTGGAAACGAGCACGACTTGCGGAGGGTGGCCATTGCAGAGGCAGTCCAAGGCATGCTCGGCGGACTCGCAGGTCATTACCTCGCTCTGACCGGGTTCCAAAATAGTGCGAATGTAGCGCAGCATGCGGCGATCATTATCGATCACCATCACAGAGCGTGGTGCCGCGGCTGCTGCCCGGTCTTTGACGGGATCTGCTACCGGGCACGATAAGGCGCTAACTTCCTCAAGTTGTTCGGCCATGGCCGTTGCCTCGATCTCGGGGGACTGTTGTCAACAAACTCTAAAGCCAACAAAATCTGTTACTTCTGCCCCGCCATTGAGGGGAAACGATGGACGGACACCGCAGACACATAAATGTAACCGAGTAATAGTGAATGTACTACGACAGTAAATACAGCGTCAATGTTTATTTGATGCGGTACGTAGCTTTCTTTTCAACGATTCCCGGACTGGTACTGTGCGGCAATTCCGGGATGCACGCAACTCGCGTGTCCCAGAAAGTGAAACAAATTTCATCTTGTCGGGCGACTTGAACCGCCCCGCCTCTTGGGAATAGCCACGATTTGCAACGCCTTAATCTATTTCCCGCTTCGGAGCAAACCGTGGCCGTTAAGTTGCATCCTACTTGTCTGGCCTGTTCGGATGAGCCCCATACGATGGATAATAGGCACCTTCCGGATCTTCCTCCCGGCTCGGTAATCTTCGGCAAGTCCTCGCTCATGATGGAGCTGGAAACGAAGATGCGGAGGGTGCTTGGCACGAATCTACCAGTGCTTCTGCAGGGCGAAAGTGGTACAGGGAGACAGACTCTTTCCAGGTTTATACATGAGCACTCTAAGAGCGTATCCGGTTCGTACCTCAAGGTGAATTGTGTTGCCGAATCAGACATCTTTCGGCAATCTGGTCTGTCCACATTAGTGGTCGACGAGAGCAGGTCGGACTGCACTGCGTCAGCATCTGGATTAGATTTATCTTCCATCGGGACGTTGTTCTTGGAGGATGTCGCAGAGCTCTCTTCTAAGAGTCAATCGCACTTGTTCCACTCCCTCCCCGATGAGCACGACTGCGGGGCCGGTAATCAGATAAACCGTTGGACCAATACCCGGATCATAAGCTCTACTTCTAGCGACCTTCGGCGTGAGGTCAATGAGAGGAGGTTCCGAAGGGACTTGTTCTACCGGCTGGCGGTAGTCACCCTTGAGGTGCCACCCCTGCGGAACCGGCTGGACGACTTACTGATCATTGCAGACCATCTGCGCCAGCAATACAGCCAGCACTTCGGCCTTTCCGTTAGACCTTTTCCGGACAAGCTGGTTGAGCGAATGCGGCATCACAATTGGCCGGGGAACATCCGCGAACTTGAGAATTTTGTTTGCCGGTATGTCATCCTTGGCTCGGAGGAGCGAGTCTTCCGCGAGTTGGGTCCCGCTAGCGAAACTGCGCCGCTGCGCAGTGCCATTCCCGCCAGCGGCACTCGTCTAAAGGACGTAACCAGACGAGCCCTGGCGAACGTCGAACGGGAGATGATTATGAAGGCCCTCGACCAGCACCAGGGCAACCTGAAGCAAGCTGCAAACAGTCTTGGCATCAGCTATCGTACCTTGATCAATAAAATGGACCAGGCGGGATTGCCGCGAACACGTCACGCAACGCGATCAGGTAACAAGTGAAATACTCCGTCAGCTATTTCCGACAGTGCCCAATATGGTATCTTGCTTCCGCAACCTAAAATGTTTACGCTCCTCTTTGCTCGAGTCTCTAGAACCAGAGTTTGGGGATGGAGCCGTTAGCGGAAACTTGGTTCTGCCGTGGTTTGATTCCCGGCCCACCTAATGACTCGCACAGCAAAGCTGTTACTAGCTCCTCTGTTTCTCCTGCAACTACTTTTCTTCAGCTTCATCTCGACGCATCGATTTCTCGACGTGGACGAAGGCTTTTACTTGCTGGCGTCTCGATTGGTCCTCATGCACAAAAAGCCATATGTGGACTTCTTTTATACTCAGGCGCCTCTCTTGCCATACGTCTATGCCGCATGGATGAAATGT
>Ga0209656_10000128_pt1 | contig 48172 bp, 45 predicted proteins | sample BogFormECP12_OM2_FD_188239 | JGI IMG/M metagenome (GOLD analysis project Ga0209656, IMG submission 188239) | Bog forest soil microbial communities from Calvert Island, British Columbia, Canada - ECP12_OM2 (SPAdes) (version 2) | ecosystem: Environmental > Aquatic > Freshwater > Wetlands > Bog ...
GAACCGCGAGCCGCTGATTTGGCTGACCGGGAACCAGTCGATCCTCGGTCTCGCCGGCGTGTTCGTATTCTTTGCCATCAGCGGCTTTCTGGTCACGCAGAGCTTCGAACAAACTGGTAATTCCCTGCGCTTCCTCGCCAAGCGGGCATTGCGGATTTTCCCGGGTCTCTTCGCGGCCACCGCGGTGTCCGCGTTGGTCCTGGGGCCGCTGGTCACCGATTTGCCGCTCGGCGTCTATCTCAGCCGACCGGAACCCTATGAATATCTCGTTGGCAATACTCTCCTCGATCAGACCGTGCACGAGCTGCCCGGCGTTTGGTTCGTCGACAATCCGGTCGGGCTCGAGATCAACGGGTCGCTGTGGACCTTGCGCTCAGAATTCATGATGTACCTGATGGTCCTCGTGCTCGGGGTGCTCCGGTTGCTGACCGTACGCACGGCACTTTTGTTGCTGGCCTTCGGCATGGTCTGCCTGCATTTCAACATGCTCGATAAGCTCGAAAAATGGGGCTGGTTTTTTCAATTGCTCAGCGGTTGGGGCTGGCTCGTCGGCTTCTTCGCCGCGGGCATGGCCCTCTACAAGCTGCGCCATACCCGCATTTTCGACGGCCGCCTCGCGCTGCTGGCGCTGGCCGGGCTGGTCCTCAGCGTGCCGCTGCGCCAGTTCATCCTGCTGTTCCCGCTGTTCGGCTGCTATCTCGCGCTCTGGCTGGCGCTCAACCAGCGGCTGCCGGTCATCCAGGCAGCGCGCTTCGGGGACATTTCTTACGGCCTCTACATCTATGGCTGGCCGGTCGAAGAAGCGGTGATGTGGCTCTTCGGCGGCCGTGCCGCGTGGTGGCAGGTGTTTCTGATTGCGCTGCCAGTAGCCTCGGCGATCGCGTTTCTGTCGTGGCACCTGGTCGAGCGCCCGATGCTCCGCCTCAAGCCGGGCTCGCGGCGGGCGGCGGCACGCTATGCACCAGCGGTGCAGCAGGCATAGTCGAGAGGGCTGGCGCCAGGCTTCGCTCCGCCGCTAGTATGGTGCTCCGAAGCCAATTGCGAGGGAGACACGCCGATGCGGATACACAACCTTTACACCGACCCGAGCGGCGGATCCCATTTTCGAGACATCGAGGTCGAATGGGTCGAAGAGACGCGTGGGGGCAAGCTCTCGAAGCGCCTGCCGGCAACCGGGATCATCTTCCGCGAAGTTCCGCCGACCTACGACCTCGACTGGCATCCCGCACCACGCCGGCAATACATCATCAATCTCGACGCCGGGGTGCAAATCACCGCCAGTGACGGCGAGAGCCGCTCGATCGCCGCGGGCGAGGTTATCCTGGTCGAGGACACGACCGGCAAAGGCCACCTCTCGAAGGCCGTCGAAGGCAAGATCCGCCACTGCATCTTCGTACCCATCGACTAACGGAGCGCCAACATGAAGCTGCTTTACTTTGACGACTACAAGCTGGGCGTGCTGAAGGGCGACCGCGTCGTCGACGTGTCGTCTGTGGTGCGCGACATCCCGCATACCGGCCCCGGCGATCTGATCAATGGGCTGATCGCGCGCTTCGACCAATATCGCGGCCGCCTCGAGGACGCTGCAGCGAGCGGCCAGGGTGTCCCGCTGTCGTCGGTCAGGGTCCGCCCGCCCTTGCCCAAACCGACCAATATCGACGCGATGGCCGTCAACTATATGGAAGACGGCACCCGCAGCGCACCCGCGCCGATCAACGCTTTCCACAAATCGCCGAGCGCAATTTGCGGCCCCGGCGACACGATGGTTCTGCCCGACGTGCCTGCCACGATCTTCGAGGGCGAGGCCGAGCTGGCCGTCGTGATCGGCAAGCGCGCAAGCAACGTCAAAGCCGCCGATGCGATGGATTACGTCTTCGGCTACACCAACTTCATCGACGGCTCGGCGCGCGGTCTGCCGCCGCCGGGCAATGTCTTCTTCCAGATGAAGTCGCGCGACACCTTTGCGCCGATCGGCCCCTATCTGGTGACGAAGGATGAAATTCCGGATGTGAACAAATTGCAGATCCGGTTGTGGAACAACGGCACCTTGATGCAGAACTTCAACACCGGCGACATGGCGCACAAGATCCCGCGCTGCATCGAGTGGCTGACCTCGATCCATACTCTGGAGCCGGGCGACATTGTCGCCACCGGCACCAACCATCGCGGCCTCAATTCCTTCCAGGACGGCGACAAGATCGAGATCGAGATCGACGCTCTCGGCCGGCTCGCCTTCAACATCAAGGATGAGTTGAAGCGGACTTGGGGACGTGAGACGCGGCTGCAGATGCATGAGAAGGCAGCGCAGAAGACGCCCGGCAACTATCCGGACATCACGCCGCAATTGACCGGCAAATACGCCGCGCGCTGATCTCTCGCCCGCGACGACCCACCCCCGACCCTCTCTCGCAGAGGGTCAGGGTGGGCGCTGGGCACGAGCCATTACCACAGGATGATCGACCATGACCGCCGCCGGCTTCGCCTACAGCCACCTCTTCGCCAAGGATCTGCCGCCGCCGGCGGCGCAGTGGACCGGCTTTCCGAAATACAACTTCATCGGCGGGCACAATGACCCGGAGCGGATTCCGGCCGAGGCAATGGCCGCGGCCGCGACGGCAGTGCTTCGACGCGACGGCGCCAAGCTCGCCCTCTACAATTTCGACGGTCCGCAGGGCTACCGCCCGCTGCGCGAGTTTGTCGCCGCCAAAGTCTCGGGCCGGCCCGCCATCACGTGCACGGCCGATGATGTGCTGATCACCTCCGGTTCCGGGCAGGGTATCGATCTCGCCAACCATCTCCTGCTCGAGCCCGGCGATACGGTCATTCTCGAGGAATTTACGTATGGCGGCGCGCTGACCAAGTTGAAGCGGCTCGGCGTCAACATCGTCGGCGCGCCGTTGGATGACGAGGGGCTCCGCATCGAGGCGCTCGCGCGGATCTTCGAGGATCTCGGGCGCAAGGGGATCGTGCCCAAATACCTCTATACGATCCCGACAATCCAGAACCCGACCGGTTCCATATTGCCGCCCGGGCGCCGCGACCAATTGCTCGCCTTGACGAGGAAGCATGGTGTCCCCGTTTTCGAGGACGAGTGCTATGCCGACCTGACCTGGGACGGCTCGGGCCCGCCCTCCTTGTATGCGATGGACCCGCAGCAGGTGATCCACATCGGATCGTTCTCGAAGACGTTGGCCCCGTCATTGCGCCTTGGCTATGTCGTCGCTGAGCCGCAAGTCATGAGCCGGATCGTCGCCTGCAAGCGCGAGGCCGACAGCGGCACCGGCGCCCTCGACCAGATGGTCGTCGCAGAGTACTTCTCGCAGAATTTCGGGGGCCATGTCGGAGGGCTGACCGAGACTTTGCACGACAAGCTCGACGCGATGGTCGAAGCGGTCGAGCGCGAATTTGGCACCGCGGTCGAAAAGATGTGGAAGCCGAAGGGCGGCATCTTTTTGTGGCTCAAGCTCCCGGACCGGGTCGATGTGACCAAGCTCGTCGCGCCCGCCGCCAAGGCCGGGGTCGTCTTCAACCCCGGCCCCGAATGGTCGTGCAACCCGGACGCCACCAAGTCTCACCTGCGGCTCTGCTTCGCTCTGCCGTCGAAAGACATGATCCGCGAAGGCGTGGCCGCTTTCGCGCAAGTCTGTTTCGATGAGACCGGCATCCCCGAGCGCGGCGCCAACATCCGCCGCGGATAGCTGCTCCGGGCTGACGCGGCAGGCAGTGATGGCGACAGAGCCCAATCGGCGCATCTTTCTCGCCGGTCTGGGAGCGGCGACAGCCGCAGGCGTCACGCCTTGGCGGCAAGTCGCTGCAGCCAACAGCGCAGAGCCGAGCCGCCCAACCGGGTTGGAATATCGCAGCGCGACCGAGTTGCTGGCTGCACTTTCGGACAAGCGCGTCTCTTCCGTTGAGCTCGTCGATTTCGCGATCGCCCGTATCGAGGCCCTGGACAAGAATATCAACTGCGTTGTCGTGCGCGATTTCGAGCGGGCGCGCGCGACGGCAAAAGAAGCCGACGCCGCCCTGGCACGCGGCGAGCGCCGGCCGCTGCTCGGTCTGCCGATGACCATCAAGGAGCAATTCAACATCGCTGGCCTGCCGACCACCTGGGGCAACCCGAAATTCAAGAATTGGCACCCGGAGGCCGACGCGCTGGCGGTGCAGCGGCTCAAAGCCGCGGGGGCGGTCATTCTCGGCAAGACCAATGTGCCGCTGATGCTCGGCGACTGGCAGAGCTACAACGAGATTTACGGCACGACCAACAATCCGTGGGACCTCGGCCGCACGCCCGGCGGATCGTCGGGCGGCGCGGCGGCGGCGCTCGCCGCGGGCTTCGTGCCGCTCGAATTCGGCTCTGACATCGGCGGCTCGCTGCGGGCTCCCGCACATTTCTGCGGCGTCTTCTCGCACAAGCCGAGCCTCGATCTTGTGCCGCAACGCGGTTCCGGCCCCCCACAGACCCCCGCGTTCCCGGTGCGAGGCGATCTTTCCGTGATCGGGCCGATGGCCCGCAGCGCGGCCGACCTCGCGCTCGAATTGGATGTGTTGGCTGGACCGGACGAGTTGTCTGACGGGATCGGTTACAAGCTCGCATTACCGCCGCCGCGGCACAACAAACTCGCGGATTTTCGGGTCCTTGCCATCGATGCGCACCCGCTTTGCCCAACGGCGGCCAGCATCACGGCGGCGCTCAACGGGCTTGCGGAGCGCCTCGGCAAAACCGGGTGCACAATCCTGCGCCAGAGCGCCGCATTGCCGGACCTCGCGGAAACCGGTCGGATCTATCGCGAGCTGTTGTCGGCCGTTTTTGCCGCTGATCTGCTGCCGGAGGCGCGCGAGCGCGTCGAGGCGGCCGCCAAGGCCTTATCGCTCGACGATCAAAGCCTTGCGGCCTCGGGCTTGCGCGGTCTGACCATGAGTCATGCCGAATGGATCCGCAAAAGCCGTATTCGCAGCAGGCTGCGGGGGCGCTGGCTGGCGTTGTTCCAGGATGTCGACGTCGTGCTGTGCCCGCCGATGCCGACCGTGGCCTTCCCACACGATCACTCGCCGCAATACGCCCGCAGGCTCGACATCGACGGCACCAAGGTGCCGTACAACGACCAGAGCGTATGGGCCGGCATCGCTACGCTGAACGGCCTGCCGGCGACGACCACCCCGATCGGCCGTAGCGATGACGGTCTGCCGATCGGCGTGCAGATCGTCGGCGGATACCTGGAGGACCGCGCGACGATCGCCTTTGCCGGCCTTATCGAGCGCGAATTCGGCGGCTTCACGCCGCCGCCGATCTAGAGCCGAGTGCTGGGCGCGCCGGCCTCGTTAGCCGATGAACGGTATCGACGATGACGCAGAACATCTACGATAACCCGGAATTCTTTGCGGGCTACAGCCGACTGGGGCGCTCGGTCGAAGGGTTGGACGGCGCCGCCGAATGGCCGGCGCTCAGGTCCCTTCTTCCGGACTTGCGCCGCCTCAGGGTCGTGGATCTCGGCTGTGGGTTCGGCTGGTTCTGCCGTTGGGCGCGTGAGCAGGGAGCAGCGGAAGTGCTCGGCATCGACGTCTCCGAGAAAATGCTGGCGCGTGCCCGCGATACCACCACGGACACGGCGGTCACCTATCTCAGGGCGGACATCGAGCGCCTCGACCTGCCTGAGGCGGGGTTCTACCTCGCCTACAGCTCCCTCGCTTTGCACTACATTCAGGATTTGGCGGGGCTGCTCGTAAAGTTGCACTGCGCTCTCGTCCCGGGCGGGCACCTCGTCTTCTCCGTAGAGCACCCGATTTTCACTGCGCCCAGACACCCGGGCTGGTCGGTCGACGCGGATGGCTGCAAGACGTGGCCGGTCGACAATTACCTCTGTGAGGGCTTGCGCACGACGGATTGGCTCGCCGAGGGCGTCATCAAGCAGCACCGCACTCTGGGCACATATCTCAACCTCTTGCTTCGACTGGGCTTCGCGCTCGCTCATGTCGAGGAGTGGGGCCCGACCGACGAGCAGATCGTGGCGCACCCGTCCTGGGCCGAGGAACGACAGCGGCCGATGTTTCTGCTCGTTGCGGCTCGGCGGTGAGGGCATCCGGCCGGTCTTTCGACAAAGCCAACCACCCGGCCAAGAGCTTACTGCTCTCAGCCAGGAAAAGATCGTCGAGGAACTCAGCCCCGAGGATGCGGTCGACGCGAAAATTACGAAAGTCGTTCCTCAGTTCGCACCACGCGCCGAGCAGGGTCACATCGACGTAGTAAGCCATTGCAATCGGACGAATTGTCCGGCGCGTATGATGACTCTTTTCGTCGATATAGGTAATGGCGACTTTACGCGCTTCGTGGATCGCATGCCGCAAGTCCGCCGGGTCGATCCCGTTAGGCGTCGGCGTGCTGCCGTCGGAGACGTAAACCGGCGCGGAGACGAGATGCGATTGTAGAGGCGCGGGCACCACGACGGCGAGCTTGGCAAGCACGCTTTCCGCTGCTCGCTGAAGTCTTGCATCACGGAGGCGGCGCAGGAGGCGTAACCCGACCGCGATCGCATCGGCCTCCTCGGCCGTGAACATCAGGGGCGGCAAATCGAAGCCGCGGCGCAGCACATAGCCGAGCCCGGGCGCGCCCTCGATCGGAACGCGGCTTCCCTGCAAGGCGGCAATGTCGCGATAGATCGTGCGGACCGTGACCTCGAGCCTGTCGGCAAGCACCGCCGCGGTGACCGGATGCGCGGCGGTGCGCAAGCTCTGGATGATGTCGAACAGGCGGTCGGCGCGGCGCATTGCTCGCTCGGGGGGACTCCTGACAGGATATTGTCAGTATGGCCCTGTTAACCTGACGGAGCAATGCTTGGAAGGAGAGATGGATGGCTTCGACCTATGTCGACATCGAGAAGGCCGAGTGGACCTCAGGCACCCCATTCTACGGACCGGCGGCGAGCTATGACGGCAGAGACATCGTTCAGCTCAAGGTCCTCAGCGACCGCCGACAGGAGGGCGTCGGCATCGCCTGGCTTGCCAAATTCTCGCAGCCGCCGGGCAAGCTCATCAAGATCGTGGCCACGGCACTCTCGGATGAGCACGTCTTCAACCTCGAAGGCGGCCGCGGCACAAAGTCGGGCCAACTCGCCAGGCCCGCCAGAGGCTACACCCTCAACCCTAAAGGGCAGCCGCACAGCGCCCTGATCGCCACCGAAACGGTGAGCCTTGTCATCTATACCGGCGAGCCGGACGAGATCGTGTCGATGGAGGTGGTGGATCTCGCCCAATGACAGGTTCTCCTCGCCTGCAAGGAGCGATCGCATGAACGCGATCGTGCTCCGCCGCGCGACTCAGGACGACTTGGCCATTCTCTGGGATTTCCTGGGCGATCGCGGGCTATGAAGCGGACGTCGCGGCGGCAAAGGCGGTGCCGTTTGTCGCCGCACATCTCAATGGCTGGCAGGGACCTGAGGATTTCGGTTTCATTGCAGAACGAGACGCCGAAGCGATCGGCGCAGCCTGGGCGTGGCAATTCTCGCTAGATGAGCACCCGGCGTTTTATGTCGGCGGCCGCACCCCTGAGGTCACCATCGGGGTAAGCGAGGCTGCCCGCGGCCAGGGTGTGGGAGGAAGGCTGCTGAGCGTAGTGATTGCCGAAGCGGCGCGGCGTGGCATCGGTCTGTGCTTGAATGTCCGGCATGACAATCCGGCGCGCTGCCTCTACGAGCGCATCGGGTTTCGCCTCGTCCCGGATTCCGCCGTTCCCAACAGGGTCGGCGGCACGTCGGTCTGCATGATCTGGGCTGCGCCTCGCTGACAGTGGACGAGCGCCCCTTACGGGCTGGGGCAGGCTTTACGACGAGCTGAGGCCGGGCATGCTGTAGGGCGGGTCGAGCCCGACGCCGACGAGGTGGCCGAACAGCTTGGAGAGAGTTTGCCGATCGGCCAGCGGCAGTGGCGGCGCCAGCAGTGCGGCGATGTTGGTATGCAGATGGTCGGGGTTCCCGGTGCCGAACAGAACGACATCGACGCCCGGCTCGTGGCGCACAAAGCGGTATGCCGCCTCGGTGATCGTGGCAGCGCCCAGCGCGTGAACGAGGAAGCCGAGCGGGTTGGGCGCATCGGCGAGCCAGCGCGGTAGGTGCCCTTTCGCGGTCAGCTCGCGCAATTCTTCGGCGAGGCGCTCGGGCCGTGAGAAGATGTTGCGCACCGCGAACATCAGCAACGTGCCTACGCGATTGGCCCTCGTCCGCGGGAATACCTTGGCGCGAGCGTTCTGGTGCATCATGTGGAACGCGACCATCACGACGTCCCACACCCCGTCCTCTACCGCGCGCTCGACCATCGCGTGCTCGGGGTCGGACGAGCCCGCCTCGGTCACGCCAAGATATCTCACCTTCCCTTTCTCGCGTTCCTTAAGAAGGGCGGGCGCGATGATCTCGATCGCCCGGTCGTAGCCCTTGGGCGAGACGCCGTGCAGCTGAAAGATGTCGATGTAATCGGTGCCCAGCTCCCTTAGCGAGTTGTCGAGGCTTGCCGTCGCGCGCTGGGCAGCGGAGCGGCCCTCACGGCCCGGGATCCACGCCTTGGTCGCGATCACGACACTGTCGCGGGGGAGACTTTTGATCGCCCGACCAACGACGCCTTCAGTGCCGTAGACCGCGGCGGTGTCGAGCAGATTGACCCCGAGATCGAGCGCCTGGCGCACGAGCGCCACGGCTTCTGTCTCGCTCTTGCCGGTACCGAGCCCGAGCCGGCTGAAGCCGCCGCAGCCGAGCCCGGCGACGCTGACCCTGAGCCCGGTGCGACCGAGCGTGACGTACTCCATTCGATTCAGCCCTTTCGATTGCGCGAGGTTTGGTAGCAAAGAACAGAAAATTGGGACAGACTGGCCACAACCCGCAAAACGATCAGGAGGGATGAAGCATGATCACGAAGTTCACAACAGTGTATGCCGGCCACGTCGATCTCCCCGACCGCGGGCAAGACACCACCCCTGCCAACGAGCGGCGCTACTCGAACGAGCACCTGGCGAGCGTCTTCGAGAAGACCGAGGCGATCGCCAAGAAGATGGACGCACTCGGCTACGACACGATCTGGCTCGCCGAGCATCACTTCCAGCACGAAGGCTACGAGTGCATCCCCAACGACCTGATGCTGGCGGTGCACCTCGCGCACGTGACCAAACAAATCAAGATCGGCTGCGCCTTCAACATCGCGCCGATGTGGCACCCGCTGCGCCTGGCCGAGGATTTCGCGACCGCCGACATTCTGACCGGCGGCCGGACGATCTTCGGGGTGGGCCGCGGCTATCACACGCGCGAGGTCGAGACCTTCGGCGCGCCGATGTTGGATCAGAACGCCAACCGCGAGCTGTTCGAGGAGCAGGTCGAGATCATCTTCAAGGCGTTCAACAAAGAAGCGTTCTCGCACAAGGGCAAGTATTATACGCTGCCGCCCGAGGTTCCGTACCGCGGCTATACGCTCAAGGAGCTGACCCTCGTTCCGCGTCCGATCCACCGGCCCGTCGAGTGCTGGCAGCCGATCGTCAGCGCCAACCCGCGCGGGCTCGACTTCATGGTCAAGTACGGCATCAAGGGCGCGGTCGGCGGCGGTGCCGCAACGATGCAAGCTGGGCCGATCACCGGCTACCGCGACGCGGCGGCGAGGGTGGGCAAGCATCTCAAGCTCGGCGAAAACCTCCAGCTCGGCCTGCACATTCATCTCGCGAAGACCCGCGAGCAGGCGATCCGGGAGATCACGCCGATCTACGAAGAACACGTGAAGATGTTTGCACCCCTAGGTTTTGTGCCGGGGCTGACCCCAGACCAGGTGGCCGCGGTAGCGCGACGCGGCGGCTGGGCTGCCGCCGGAGTGCCGACGGTGGGGCACTACATGGATCTGGGTTCATGGTTCGCCGGCACCCCGGGCCAGCTCGTCGACCTGTTGAAGGGCTTCGAGGAGCACTATCCCGGGATGGAGCACATTAGCCTTTCGAGCCCGATCGGCACGCCGAAGACGACGATGCTCGAACAGTTTCAATGGGTCGCCGAGGAGGTCATGCCGGCCTTCAAATCGGGCCGCCGTTGAAATCGTTTGGGGAGTCTGCGCGCTGAAATTCTTTTCGTTCGTATGCCCTTCGTGGGTAGCGCACGCCCATATGTAACAGCGCAGCCTGGGCGGAAAGCGCCGGGAAGCGGAGGACGGGGCGATGCAGAGCCAGAACCGGTTTTTCGACGACCTCGCCCGGGTCGCCGCTGGCGCGGTGAGCACGCTGTCGGGTGTCAAGAGCGAGGTCGAAACGCGCATCCGCGAGCAGCTCGAAAGGGTGCTTGCCGGCATGGCTCTCGTCAGCCGCGACGAGTTCGAAGCGGTCAAGGCGATGGCGGCGAAGGCGCGCTCCGAACAGGAAGATCTGAAGAAGCGGGTCGCCGGGCTCGAATCGCAGCTCGCTGCGCTTGGTGGACGACAGACCGTGTCAAGTCCAGCTGCCGATGAAACCACCGCCGATCTCTCCTGATTGGGGAGACGCCTAAAAGGCGGCGAAATGTTGACTTGCGTCATCGTTTGTACATCGGCAGCTTGATTGTGTGACGCTCCGGTCGAGCCGCCCGAGGAGGGCTTGATGACATCCGTGTCAATTGTCGAACCGACGCCGTTTTCCGGTAACCCCATCGACCTTGTCGAAGAGATCGTCATCGCCAACGACTGGGCGCATGATCGCGCCAGCGAAGAGGAGCTCGTCGTCGAGATTTCCGGCCGCTGGTGCGATTATCGGTTGTACTTCGTCTGGCAGGAGGAGCTCTGCGCTCTGCACTTCTCATGCGGCTTCGACATGAAGGTGCCAAAGAGCCGCCGCAGCGCCGTGTACGAGCTTCTTGCCCTTGCCAACGAAAAGCTGTGGCTCGGGCATTTCGATCTTTCCGCCGAGGAAAATTCGCCGGCCTTCCGCCATGCGGTCCTGCTGCGCGGTGTGTCGGCGGCGAGCGCCGAACAGGTCGAGGATCTCGTTGACATCGCCTTGTCGGAATGCGAGCGATTTTATCCGGCGTTTCAGTTCGTCGTCTGGGGCGGCAAGTCGCCAGCACAGGCGATCGCCTCGGCGATGATCGACCCGGTCGGAGAGGCGTGAGCGAGAGGCGGCTTGGTGTGGCGAATGGCGGCAGCCTCGTCCTGGTCGGCTGCGGAAAGATGGGGACGGCGATGCTGCGCGGCTGGATGGCGGCGGGAGTGGCGTCGCGCTGTGTGGTGGTCGAGCCCGGAGGGATGCCGGCAGGGTTCGGCTCGGCAGCGGAAATCGACTGGTATTGCGCGCCGGAGGAGCTGCCGACGGAGCTGAGGCCGGATGCCGTGGTGTTTGCGGTCAAGCCGCAAATCGTCAACCAGGTGCTGCCGAACTATCGACGCTGGACCGGCCCAGGGACACTGTTTGTGTCGATCGTCGCGGGCAAGACCCTGGCTGGCCTAGCCCTCCAACTCGGTCGCGCCGCGATCGTCCGGACGATGCCCAACACCCCGGCGGCGATCGGCCGCGGCATCACGGTTGCTTGCGCCAACCGTCTCGTGACGATCGATCAGCGGCAGCTCTGCGATCGCCTCCTTGCCGCCATCGGCGAGAGCGCCTGGGTCGAAGACGAGGCGCTGCTCGACGCGGTCACGGCGGTCTCCGGCAGCGGGCCGGCTTACGTGTTCCTGCTGATCGAGGCTCTCGCCCGGGCAGGCCAAGCCGAGGGTTTGAATGCCGATCTCGCCTTGCGGCTGGCCCGCGCCACTGTTGCGGGATCGGGCGAACTGGCCCGCGTCTCTGACGAGAGCCCCGCGCAGCTTCGCGAAAACGTCACGAGCCCCGGGGGCACGACCCGCGCGGCGCTCGACGTACTGATGGCCGCCGCAGACGGTCTTGAACCGCTGATTAGGCGCGCGGTCGCCGCGGCGGCGGTCCGGTCGCGCGAGCTCGCGAGCTGACATGGCAAGGGCGGGCAGGACAGGGGGGCGCGGCCGCAACTCCGGCGCTTCGCGGAACGAGGCCGACCGGATCATCGATGCGACGCTCGCCCTGATCCCGACCGAAGGGTGGCGAGGACTGTCGCTCGCCGCGATCGCCGCTGGGGCCGAACTTCCGATCCTCCAGGTGTATCGAATTTTTCATTCGAAACAGGCCATCCTCGGCGGGCTCTACCGCCGGCTCGACCAGATCGTACTGGCCGATCCGCCGGCAGCCGAGCCGGACGAGCGTCCGCGAGACCGGTTGTTCGATCTACTGATGCGGCGATTTGACGCGCTTCAGCCCCATAAACCGGCGCTCGACGTGCTGCGGCGCGAATTGCTGGGCGACCCGGTGACCGCGCTGTGCGCCGGCACCTCGTTGCTGCGCTCGATCCGGTGGATGCTCGAAGCAGCCGATATTCCGACCGGCGGAGTGCGGGGCGCAATTGCGGTCAAGTTGGCCGCCGCGGCCTATCTTTCGGCCATGCGCGTCTGGCAACGCGACGATTCGCCCGATCTCGCCCGTACGATGGCGGCTCTCGACGCTCGCCTCCGCCGGATCGAAGGATGCTTCGGATCGGTACCCGGGCGGCGCAGCGAGGCCGCACCTATTCCCGCCTGAATTGCTGCAGCGCAAAAAAGCCCTTGACGCCGCCTGAGCAAGGGCAGATATAGCAGTCGTTGTGCAGCGCACAATAACCCGAAACTCCCCCAGACCGGAACCACATTCATGTCTGAAGCACGCCCCACCTTTTTCGATTTCGACGTCACCAAGATGATGGCCGATTTCCGCTTCCGTCCGTTTGACCTCGAGGCTGTGATGGCGTCCCAGCGCCGCAATATCGAGGCGCTGAGCCAGGCCAATCAGCTCGCGATCGAGGGTATGCAGGCGGTCGCCAAGCGCCAGATCGAGATTACCCGCCAGGCGATGGAAGATGTGTCAGCTTTGCTGCGCGATCTCGCCCAGCCGACTTCGGCGGAGGATCGCATCGCCAAGAACACGGAATATGCAAAGCAGATGCTCGAGAAGAGCCTCAGCCACGGTCGCGAAATCACGATGTTGGCGACCAAGGCCGGCAGCGAGGCAGCCGACGTGCTGCGCAAGCGCGCGACCGAGGGGCTCGACGAGTTCCGCGACCTCGCAAAGCAGCAGACGACGCGCTAGTTTTACCCTGAGCAAGCTTTGAGGCCGTGCCGCGATTGTGGCACGGCTCTCGTTTGTCAGAGCTGGAATAAGGGCGAAGAGCGACCACGCCGCTGGTGATCTTCGAGAGAAACGGCAGTAATCCCTGATGCAGGTGACGGCGGTAAGAAAGCTGTCGTCAGCAGAGCAAAAGGACGAATGGGATTATCCGTCAACTCCGCGCCGGCCTCCGCACAGCCGCGAAAAAGCGGCTGATGCGCCAACGCGGCGCTCACCCTCTCAGGCCTGGGTTTGTCCCTGCTTTCGGCCGAGGCGTTGCGGCGCCTCATGCGGAAAGCGACGCTGAAATTGGATTAGGGAGCGAGGAAATTCGATCGCGACGGTCACCTCGACGGATCATGTTCGTTATTTATCCAACATGATTCCGTCGCGCCGCCCACAACATCAAACAAACCCGTCCTGCCAACGACGTCTAATTCTAATGGATCGAGGCAGATCAGCACGCAGCTTCGCTGACGGACGCCGTCACAACCCATTGCGATAGCTGGATCACTCTCCACGCCAGTATAATATAACAATCAAACAGGCGGTGCGCCAGGAGACTGCCGAGGCCTCGGTAGTTGCAGTAGCCCCAAGCGTCGGCGCCGCACTCGTCTATTCGACCGCGTCCTCGACGCCCAGGCCGCCAATACCGGTTGAGACCTCTGAGGGAAGAAACAGACCCGATTTTCGGGGAAAAATAACCCGCCGAGGGTCTCTCGTTTGGGCCGGGCGGGAGGCACAGAATCTGCGAGTGGTTGTGCGATATTTTCATGTGATACCCCCCGCTTCACGGCGGAATGACGATCGTTTCTTCACGCCGCGCGGAACCGGTCGATCGCGGCCCGGTCGAATTTCAGCCCGAGGCCCGGCGCCGTCGGCATTGCGAGTTCGCCGTTTTGTGGCTGCGGCACTTCCTCGAAGAGGCGCATCAGCCACGGCATGTATTCGACCGTCAGCCCGTTCGGGATTGCGCCGATCAGATGGACATGGACTTCGGGGATCAGGTGGCTGACGACCGGCAGGTTGAAGGCCTCGGCCATGCCGGCAACCTTCATCCATTGCGTGATGCCACCGACCCGCACCAAGTCGATCATCACGATATCGACCGAGCGCGCTTCGATCATATGGCGAAAAGGAACAATGCCCCAGACATACTCGCCGCCGGCGACCGGCGTCGATAGCGCGGCGGTGACGCGGGCGAGGCCGGGATAGTCGTCCGCCGTCGTCACGTCCTCAAGCCAGAAGAGGCCGACCCCGGTGTCCTCGACGCGGCGGCCGATATCTATTGCCTGCTCGACCCGCCAGCGCTGGTTGATGTCACACATCAGCTTGATGTCGGGGCCGATCGCCTCGCGCACCCGCTGCATCCGCTCGACTTCCTTGGCGGGTGTGGTCTCGCCGGGCAGCGCCAGCTGCGTCTTCATTTCGCGGAAGCCCTTTTCTTTCAGGCGCCCGGCGGCAGTGGCGACCCGATCGAGCGAGAGCCCTCGCATCAAGGCCCCGCTCGCATAGGTCGGGACCCGCTCGCGCGCCCCGCCGAGCAGTTTCCACAAAGGTAGGTTCAACACCTTGCCGCGGATGTCCCACAACGCCATGTCGAGCGCCGACAAGGCCAGATGAAAGATGCCGCCGGGCCCGGCGGAGCCGGCCGCGCTGCGCAATTTCGCGACGACCGCCTCGACGCCCAGCGGATCGTCCCCCACGATCAGCCGGCCGAGTTCGTCGACTGCGCTCCTCAACGTGCCGGTCAGCGCGCCGCCGAAATATGTGACCCCGACCCCGGTGACTCCCTCGTCGGTGTCAACCTCCAGCGTGACAATCGGGCGGGTTCCGTTCGGATTTTCGGCGGCGTCGGCAAGCGGTTCGTCGGCCGGCAGGGCGACAATTTGAGAGCGAATACCGGAAATCTTCATCGGGTCACCATCGTGGGTTCGAGGTCAGGGCAATGCCCTTAGCCTCTCCGATGGGAGCGTGTTCGACAAGGGGGTGACGATCCCGGATGCGATCTCCATCCCATGACGGAGCCAAAGAGGCAGAATTCGACCCCGCAACCCCGCGATGAACGAGAGGGCGGGCCCTCTATAGCCTGGCAGTCAATCGGTCCTTCCGGCAGTGGGACGGGTCTGGTAGCCTGCCGGTTGTCGCGCGGGTGTGACTTGCCTCACATGCAATCGACAAAGCGGGGAGTATCTCTGCCCCCGTGTTGCAACAGGTGCGAAGCGTGTCCGAGGAGGCGAGAGCGCGCGTCAGGCGCCGACTTGCGGCGATCCTGGTGGCCGGCTATACCCGGCTGTTCCCCGGCGACGAGGCCGACAGCTTCGCCGCGCTGACGGCGCTGTTGACCGAAGTCATCGAACCGCTGGTCGGTGAATTCGACGGCCATATCTTCAAACGCACCGGCGACGGCGTGTTGATCGAGTTCGACAGCGTCGTCGAGGCCGCACGCTGCGCTGCCGCTTTGCGCGACGCGGTCTTGCAGCAAAACCAGCTGCTGCCGAGCGAGCGGCGCATCGCCATGCGCATCGGGATCAATCTCGGCGACATCATCGCCGATGCCGGCGACATCTTCGGAGATGGGGTCAACATCGCGGCGCGGCTGGCGGCCCTCGCCGAGGGCGGCAGCATCTACGTCTCCGATAACGTCCACGCTCAAGTTGCCGACAAGGTCGAGTTCGATTTCGAGGACCTCGGCCCGACGAGCCTCAAAAACATCAGGCGGCCCGTTCGCGTTTACCGGATGGGCGGGGAGAAGGCCAAGCCGTCCGGCGACATCGCCGACAGCGGCGAAGGCGCCGCCAGCCTGCCGGGCTTTGATGACAGGCGCGCCGTCGCGGTGCTGCCCTTCGCCAATTTCAGCGGCGATGCGGAGCAGGAGTATTTCGCCGACGGCATCACCGAGGACATCATCACGATGCTGGCGGGCTGGCGGGCCTTCCCGGTTATTGCCCGCAATTCGACGTTCACCTACAAGGGCAAGACCGTAGACATAAAAAAGGTCGGCGAGGAATTGGGCGTGCGCTATGTCCTCGAAGGCAGCGTGCGCAAATCGGGCCGCCAGGTGCGGGTCACCGCCCAGTTGATCCGGGCGGATACCGGCCACCACCTCTTCGCCGAAAGGTATGACCGCGACCTTACCGATCTCTTCGAATTGCAGGATGAGATTGTCACGGCGATTGCCGGCGCGATCGAGCCGGAGCTCCTAAAATTCGAGCGTGACCGGATCGCGGACCAGCCACAACACAATGAGGATGCCTACGAATTCTATCAGCGTGGAATGTGGCACCACTACCGGCACAGCAAGGACGACAACATCGAGGCCCAGGCCTTTTTTCGCCGCGCGCTGGCGATCGATTCGAATTATCCGCAGGCGTTGGCGGCGTTGGCGATCGCCGTCTGCAATGCGGCCTATCTCGGCTGGGCGGAGGATCTCGAAGGCAATTACGTCGAGGCCTATGAGCTCGCAGAGCACGCGGTTACTCTCGACTCCCGGTATCCGAACGCCCGTTTCGCGCTCGGCCTCGTCTGCATGTATACGCGCCGCTCCGAACGCGCGATCGCGCAGTTTCAGGAGGCTATCAAGCTCAATCCGAGCTTTGCCGCTGCCCATGTTCTCCTCGGGCAGATGTACCTCTATGCTGGCCAGCCGGAAGAGGCGATGGCGCTGGCCAATAAGGGGATTCCCCTCAGTCCCAGCGACCCGCGCCTGTTCATCTGGCTACCCGCTCTTGCCGGCGCGCACTACCAACTGCGCCATTATCACGAAGCGATCGAGATCGGTCGTCGCGCGTGGGCGCTCAATCGCAACTATCCGGCAGGGCTCCGCTATGTCATCGCCGGACTCGGTCAGCTCGGTCGCGTGGGGGAGACACGCGGCCCGATTGCCGAGTTAAAGAGTCTCGATGTGCCTGCAGGTCTCGACTTCATAGAAGGCATATTCTCTCGCCTTTACAGAGACCGGGACGGCGTCAACCACCTCCTCGAAGGCTTGCGCAAGGCAGGCCTCGAATAATTAAATAATGCGCGACGAGACAATGAGCGGTGGCCGATACTGTTTATCTTGGCTCAGGCGCGCTTGCTCGTCAAATTGGTTAACGAAGATCAGACCGTTACGGGCCGTCGGCTGATGCGGCGGTAGACGAAAAGCGCGAGGCCCAGCCCGGCGAGGAGGATCAGGAGCGGCGCCGGCTCCGATACCGGCAGCTGTCCGCCTTCATCGACCGGAGAGCCATCTTCAATTCCCGTGTCAAGGGGGTTCGGACAGGAGCCGGCAGTGTTGCACGGCAACCGGCCGACGTTGGCGGCGGCCAAAAGAGCCTCATTGTAAATTTCGGCTGATATATCTGGGTCTGGGTTCCACGATTTCGCGTCCAGCTGATTTGTGCCGATCAGCTCGAGCAGACTGGTCGTCTGGTAGCCGTCGTTGAATTGGTAGGTATAGGTGCCACCCGCCAGATCATTCGACGAAACCGGCGAACAGTCTCCTTCCCCCCAGTGGTCATTCTCCTGTTGGCAGACGCCGACAGTATAGTCGACCATGTCACCCAGAACAAAAGGCTGACCTAGAAAGCTGAGCATCAATGTCTGGCACGGGTCTCGGTCACCTTCACTCGTGCAGCCTGAAAACGAAGGGATGACGGTGATCCCGGCAGTGTCTCCGGGCAAATGCAGCTGGCGAAACGAATCGGGGTCGAGTTGGAAGCCCGCGGGCGCCGTCAATATCAGCGTGGTCAAGGACTCGTTCGGCCGACCGGCGTTGGCGAACGAGACAGAAAAATCATCGCCGCCCTTAGGATCGGTGATTTGCGTGTCGACGTTTGGGATGGGGTTCATGAACCCGCTCTTGAGCACCTGGGTCTGCTGCATTGCATTCAACTGATCGGCGGTTCCAGCGGCAAGCTGGCTGAGGGCATTGGCTGCGCTCGTCGGCTCCGTGCGGACATTACCCGCGGTCATCAGGTTATTCGCCACCCCGGCGCCGAAAGTGGCGTGATCGAGGTCAAGAATGTGACCGAGTTCATGAGCAAGGGTGTCGAAGCGAGGGGTCAGCGGGAAAGGCGGAGAAAAAGTATTCTTGCCGATCGCCACGCCATTGCTGTTGATCCAGGCGAATCCGTAGAGCAGGCCGGGCTGATTTGTTGGAGGCACGAGCGAGTTAACGAAAAACATATTGATGGTCGTCGGGCTCGAGTTCAGCGGCGGCGTGGGCATCGGGGCTTGGCCCATCGAGATCCCGGGTTGATCCGAGACGACCTGGAATTGGGGGCTCTGACAGTCGGTCCCATTGGCAGCGCAGCTCGTGACTGTGATGACCTGCGAGGCCGTACTGTTCTCCTGCACTAACGGCAGGAATGTCACATTGACCCCGATTTGGTTCCACATCGCGTTGGTGATGTTTATGCCGCCCGAACCGATGAAGCCGATCTGCGTCGTGCCTGGGTTGGTCACGGCGGTCTGGTTCATATTGTTGATCGGGGCGCAACTCGTTCCTGTGCTCGAACAGACGTCGACCGGCTGCACCGTGATGAAGTCAGTGACGGGCACGGCAAGCCCCGGCGCGGAAGCCAGGCACGGTATCGCCGATAGTAGGAGAAGCCACACCGTCCGGATCGGACGCCACCTAACACCGCTCATCCTTGACCTCACCCCCTCTGCGCCGTCGGCGAACACCCGACGCCGGGAATCATGCATCAATCCCCTCGCAAATGAGGCCGGCAATTCCCGTGCCAACTATGCAACTGCCTGATTTATCGAAGGGGTCGGCTGTGCTCGTGTGTTAATATGTCAGAGTTGTAAAATTTTACGACGCTTCCGTGCTCCGGAGAAGCTGGATCTCTGCTCTTAGTTAAACTTAAAAATCCTGGAATGTCAGAGGGATGAATTCTATTACCGAGATTACACTCGACCTCTATCGGCCCCATTAACCGTCCTTCGCGTGTCGGTTTTTTTTACAATGCTTCGCGTTGCTGGAAAAATAAAAAGGAAAGCCAAGGGATTGCGATTTGGCGTGGGATTTGCGAGGAAGTGAGCCAGCGGCTCGGGAAGCCCACGGGGGCTCGATCAGCTGTTCAAGAATAACGGAGATAAGCCATGGGCGCGTCCAACAGACCGGTAAGGATGCCTCGTTTCGTCAGTGCGCTGGCCGCCCTCTGGCTGTGCTGCACCTGCCCGGCATGGGCAGGCGGCGGCGGGCAGGATGCGGGAACCCTTCAGACGCTTCTGAATGAGGTTTGCGGGTTCCTCCAAGGCCAGTTAGGCGGGCCCGCCTGTCCGCCACAGTACCAATACCCGACGGCTTTGGGTTCCCCGATCACCGAGCTGGTGCTGGAAATTGCGGCCCTGGAAAATGCTCCGCCGGAAATGGTTCGCTACCTGAACAACATCTCGCCGGTGGCCGCCATCAATGCGGTCAACCCGCCGGCGGGAGTTCCGTTCGTCTCGTCGCGCCTGATGCCGCTGGCTTTCATCAGCCCGCTGACCAACCTGGGAAAGGCGCTGGTCGTGACGCAACCGGGTAACGACGATGCGAACAGCTTTTTCTACGCCGGGACCGACGGAGTACTCAACACGGCACCGACCACGCTCTACTTGAGCTACGACTACCCCGCGAGGACAATACCTTTCTTTGTAAAGGGTCAAGACATCGCGGATATCGCGCTTCCGCTGGTGGTCGTGAACAGCGATTTCAGCCAGCGTGCGGTACCCACAGTGCTGCGAGTCCGCGGCACGTCGACACCGTGCTCGGGAGGTCCGCCCTGTTATAAGACCACCGCGGTTGGCGACTTCAAGGGGATGGGGAGCGGAAACACGCAAAGCATTCCGGCGTCTGACATCGGATTGAACCTCAAGCTCAGCTTCGCGGCGTCGCCAAACTCAAAGGTCCCACACGCAATCTTCGAACTGCCGGTCAGTCTCGTCATGGTCAGTGAAACCGACCCTGAATACTTCGCCTCCACACCGAATCCGGCTTCCCCCTTTCTTGGCGCCGCCTGGAACGGCAGCGCCGATGAGCTTGGATTCACTGGCTTCCCCGCCAACGAGTTGTCAAAGGGCGCTATCGGAATCGGCATCGCGCCGGGAGCAGCGCTCGGGCCGACCAATGGGCCGCCATTTACCGCTAATATCGCGAACAACTTCAATATATTTGGTGGGAGCCCGCCGTCCGCCGTGGGAGCGTTCCTGGCGATCGCGACCGATGGCGAGACGCTCGTCTCGGCGCCGGTCCCGCAGTAGCGCCATTGACGCTCGATATGGCGACGGGCATTTCTGAGGCAGCTGGGCTGGCCAGCGCCGAGGAGGATGGAGGAGGCGCCGCTGGCCCTGATAGTCATCTTTGGCAGCCTGCTTGTCGTCGCGGGGTGGGAATTCTCCCGGCCGCGGCGGCGGCGGGAATTCCCGGCGCTGCGCCGTCGGATCGGAAATCTAGGCTTCTGGGTTCTTAACCTGTTTCTGGCCGCCTTTTTCTTTCCCCAGGCCACTTCCATCCGACCGCACATCGAAGCGCTTTCGGGCATTTCCTTCCCGACATGGCCAATCGCCGATGCCGGGGTCAGCCTGGTGGCGGGGTTTCTGCTGCTGGACCTGATGCGTTACGCCGTGCATCGGTGCGAGCACGCGGTGCCCCTCTTCTGGCGCTTTCACGCGCTGCACCATTCGGATCCGGACGTCGACGTGACGACAGCGGTGCGCCACCATCCGGTCGAATACTTGGTGGCTTCGGTGGTTTATTGGCTCGCGGTGCTTGTGCTCGATTTCCCGCCGCTCGTCGTGTTGACCCACGGGCTTGCGGTTTTCGCCACAGCGGCGATCCAGCACGGCAATATCCGTCTGCCCGAGAGGTTAGAGCGCAGGCTGCAGCCGGCGCTGGTCACTATCGACATGCACCGCATCCACCACTCCGTCTCGTTCGCCCAAGCGAACTCCAATTATGGCGCCGTTCTCTCGGTGTGGGATCGGCTCTTCGGAACCTACACGAGCATCACCCCCGCACAACACGAGAGGCTCGTTTTCGGGGTCCGAGAGTTGGCGCGGCGCGACTGTCTGAAGCCCTCCCTCATGATGCTGACCCCCTTGCTGCTTTCCCGGGCGAGGGTCGCCAATGGGCCGGGCGGAGACAATTCGCGCCGCCCGGCCTCGGTCACCCGGACGGCGATACCTCGAGGCCGGCGGCGCGGCAGGGGCGCCGGCTAAAAGGATCGGGCGGTGGTCCCCGTCAGGATGTCGGCCTTACGGTTGAGGGCGGCGATCAGACCGTCGACCCCCTCGGTCCGCAGGATCGCGGCGAATTCGGAGCGGCGGGTCGCCACCTCGCTGATCGCGCCGTCGAGATAGATGTCGGAGATCAGCCAGCCCTCGCCGCTACGGCGCATCATGTAGTCGACCTTGACCGGCTCGCCATTGGCCTTGACGATCTGACTCTTGACCATGACGCCGCCCAGGTTGGGCTGTTCGCCGGTGACCTGCAGCTGCTGTCCGGCATAGCTGTCGAAACGGTCGGCATAGATCGCCGAAATGTAGCGGCCGAAGCTGTCGGTGAGCTGCTGGCGCTGCGTCTCGTTCAGCCCGGCCCAGGACGCGCCGACCGACAACCGGGTCATCGACGGGATGTCGAAGGTCCGGCGGATAACCGGCTCGATCTGGGTGAACCGCCCGCTCTGCCCGAGGGTGCGGCCGTTCTTCATCGTGCCAAGCAGCGCGTCGTAAAGGCCCTGCACGGTGTCGCCGCCGCTTGCCGGCGCGGCATGGACCGGGTGGGGGAGAGCCGCTGCCATCAGCATGGCGGCTATACAGGCCGCTTTCCGCGCTTGCGCGCTCGGCACGATCGACTTCCTCATGCTTGGTCTCCCTTGCTCCCCTGAGACGCCATTCCTACAAATTGATGTATCCGTCTCTAGGTGTTCGCATCCCTGCGGCTTTCAACCGCATGGCTGCGCTGCGGTCCGTTTATCCCGATGTTACGAGCCGTAGCCTTGAAATTTTGCGGCGTATCCCGTTGCCAGCCGGTTGTATCATGTGATGCAATTGACAACGTGGAGTAGCACGACTAATCGGTTTGAGCTAAGGAAATGTTTCTAGGGCAGGTGACACGAGCGACTCGCATTCCGGACCACGAAATTGGGTATCTCGCGCTGCCGCTCGGTACAATGGGCCCTCGAGCCAAGGCTCGTGATGGGCCGGTGCCGGCGAATGAACGAGGCGCCGCGCGGTCGGGCGAGCCTTTCGCGCCGTGCATCACTCAATGGTGGCGGCCGGCATCGCCGTCATGCTGGCCGACACGGTGGAGCCTCGGTGGGAGGTGTATGGCGTTCTGCTCGCCGCCGCCTTCCACCTCATCTCCGCTTTTTGTCGCCGAATATTTTCTGCAGCTGATCGCCGCTTCGGGAGCTTCGGGCGGACAGCCCGATCTGGCCCGCGTCATCTACGATGCCGCGCATCAGCGGCTCGGAGCGGCCGGCGCTCAGCGGATGCGCGAGCGCGAAGCGGCTTTGGATTTCGGCATCTTGGCCTGACGGCGCGGCCGGCGGCCGCACGCCGAGGGGAAAGGTCTGCTGCTCAGCGATCGACAAGGACCGCAATTTTCGAATGGGTGAGAACCTTTACTGTCTCGCTGCCAAGAACAACCGCCGAGACGCCGCGCCGCCCGTGCGAGGCCATCACGATCCAATAGCGACCCTTCGCCGTGGCCGGTATCGATGATTGCTTCGTAGACCTGCTCGCGCTCCAGATGAAGCGTCTCGCAGGCGATGCCGGCCCGTTCGGCTGCCGCGACGACGGCGCCTAGGGTTTTCTCGGCATAGGCGTCCGTGTGCCTCTTGTATTCGTCCCGCGTATATTCGAGCTGGCTCGGCGCCAGGCAAAAACCGCAAAAGGCTCGGTGACCGTCACCTCGGTGACTTTGGCGCAGACCTCCTTCGCGAGGCCGACCCCATGCTCGACAGCTCCAGCGGCGAGGTCCGACCGGTCGGTCGGGATTAGGATGTTCTGGTACAATCCAGGTCTCCTTTAGGCTGCGCTCGCTCTGCCAGTACAATCAATGAATGCGTCCCGGCCTCATCGGGTCCATTATAATTGGTGGGACCGAGCGCGGCGACATAAGACGGTCGGGGGCCTGTCATGGATACGACGGATAAGAAGTTTCACATAAATTTCTGGTATGTCATTGCCGCAGTGCTCGGCATGTTGCTGATCCAGGATCTCTACTTGGAGAGCACCAAGCTGACGCCGATCCCGTACAGCCGTTTCCAGACATTCCTCAACGAAAACAAAGTCGACAAGGTTGCTATCACCCAAACTTACATTAGCGGTTCTCTAAAGGAGGCGCAGCCTGACGGGGTGAAGGACTTCATTACGGCGCGGGTCGACCCCGAACTTGCGCAAAGTCTGGACAAACACGACGTCGTTTACAGCGGAATCGTTGACAGCCACTGGCTGCGCGATCTGCTGTCGTGGATTCTCCCGGCGATATTTTTTGTCGGGATCTGGATGTTCGCGATCCGACGCATGGGGCAGGGCGGGCTCGGCGGGCTGATGTCGATCGGCAAGAGCCGCGCCAAAATTTATGTCGAAAAGGAGACCAAGGTCACCTTCGCCGATGTCGCCGGGGTCGACGAGGCCAAGGAGGAGCTGGTCGAGATCGTGAACTTTTTGAAGGACCCCACGACCTACGGGCGCCTCGGCGGCCGCCCGCCCAAAGGCGTGCTGTTGGTCGGCCCGCCGGGGACCGGCAAGACATTGCTCGCCCGTGCCGTCGCCGGCGAGGCGGGGGTGCCGTTCTTCTCGATCTCGGGCTCGGAGTTTGTCGAGATGTTCGTTGGCGTCGGCGCCGCGCGGGTGCGCGACCTGTTCGACCAGGCGCGCCAGCACGCGCCGGCGATCATCTTCATCGACGAACTGGATGCGCTCGGCCGCGCCCGCGGCGCTTACGGCGTGGGTGGGCAAGACGAGAAGGATCAGACCTTGAACCAGCTGTTGGCCGAACTCGACGGCTTCGATCCATCGAGCGGCCTGGTCCTGCTTGCCGCCACCAACCGCCCCGAAATCCTCGATCCCGCGCTGTTGCGGGCCGGGCGCTTCGACCGTCAAATCCTGGTCGACCGGCCGGACAAGAAAGGCCGCGAGCAGATCCTGGCGGTCCATCTGAAGAAGGCCAAGCTCGCCGCCGACGTCGTACCGGAAGAGATCGCGGCGCTGACACCCGGCTTTACCGGTGCCGATCTGGCGAATTTGGTCAACGAGGCGACCCTGCTCGCTACCAGGCGCGGCGCCGATTCCGTCACCATGGACGACTTCACCAATGCGATCGAGCGCATCGTCGCCGGACTGGAAAAGCGCAATCGCCTGCTGAACCCGATGGAGCGGCGCGTCGTCGCCTATCACGAGCTTGGTCACGCCATCGTGACGCTGGCGCTGCCGGGCACCGATACGGTGCACAAGGTGTCGATCATCCCGCGCGGCGTCGGCGCGCTCGGCTACACGATACAGCGGCCGACCGAGGATCGTTACCTGATGACCCGCCCCGAGCTCGAGCACAAAATGGCAGGACTACTCGGCGGCCGCGCCGCCGAGCGGCTCGTCTTTGACGAGGTGTCGACCGGTGCCGCGGACGACCTCGCCCGCGTCACCGACATCGCCCGCGCCATGGTCCTGCGCTACGGCATGAGCGAGGCGCTCGGCAACGTTGCCTATGACCGCGACCGCTCACCCTTCCTCCAGCCGAACTTTCCGGTGCCGCAGGAGCGCAACTACAGCGAAGAGACTTCGGAAGCCGTGGACAGGGCGGTGCGCCAGCTGGTCGACGGCGCGTTCCAGAAAGCCTTTGGCGTATTGCAGCAGAACCGCGCCCTACTCGATCGCACCGCGGCGGCGCTGCTCGAAACCGAGACCCTCGACGAGCCAGCGATCGAGCGCCTGAAGATTGAGATCGTTGCAGCGCCGGCCTTGCGGGCACGCGGACCGGCAACAGCCAACGGCAGCAGCGGCTTTAGACTAAAGCGAAAGTCCTGTCGAAATCTTAGGCAAAGAACGGGTGAGGCGCGTCCGGCGACGCCACCCCACCCATATTCAGAGCAATTTTAGCCGGACTGACGACTATTTATTCGGCGGCTTCGACAGTGATCGCATAAGCGGTCTCGCCGTGAACCGCGTCATCCCCGACCGCCAGCTGCGCATCATCCATGCGCAGCGGCACGAAGATCGAGATCACCTTGAGGATGATGAATGTGGCGATCGCATTGTAGATAATGATAAACGCCGCGCCCTCGATCTGCGCCAATAGTTGGGTTCCCGTGTCGCCGTAGAGGAGGCCGGTAACGCTGACGCCGGGCGCTTCCTTGTCGGTGCCGATGTATTCGAGCATGTCCGGGTTCGCGAGGATGCCGACGAGCAGACCGCCGGTCAGGCCGGCAACGCCATGTGTCGAAAACACGCCCAACGTATCATCGACCTTCATCATGAAGCTGGTCTTCTGGAACTTGTTCATCGAAAGCCATGGAATGATGCCGGCAACGATCCCAATGATGATGGCGCCCCAGCCATTGACGAAACCGGCGGCGGGAGTGATCGCCACCAAGCCCGCGATCATGCCATTGACCGCGCCGATGATCGACGGCTTTCCGTAGGCCATCTTGTCCATCAAGGTCCAGACGAGGAGGCCTACCGCTGTGGCCGTGTTGGTGTTGAGTACGGCTGCGCCCGCATCGTGGTTGGCGAAATAAGGATCCCCGCCGTTGAAGCCGTTCCAACCCAGCCATAAGAGCCCGGCGCCGATCAAAGTGACCAGTAGGCTGTTAGGCGGGAATTGCTCGCGATCGGCCCGTAAGCGTGGCCCGACCACGGCGGCAGCGACGAATCCCGACGTGCCGGCCGCGAGGTGGATGACGTAACCACCGGAAAAGTCCTGAACGCCCAAAACCGAGAGCCAGCCGCCGCCCCAGAGGCTGAACGCCCCGACTGTGTAGACCAGGGTCATCCACACCGGGCAGAAGATCACCCACGCCGTGAAGTTCATACGGCCGAGTACCGAGCCGCCGAGGATGATCACCGTGATCGCAGCGAAGACGAACTGGAAGAAAATCAGGGTAGCCATCGGGAAGGTCAGTTCCGGCATGCCGGAGGCAGCCGCAGGTACTACCGCCTGGCCCGTTAGGAACGACGCGGAGGTCGCCAGCGCCGGTTTACCGAGGAACGGAAACCATTGCTCTCCGAACGCCATGTTGTAGTCGAATAGAATCCAGACGACCAAGACCGAGGCGAAGGCGTAGAAGCACATGAAGGCAGAATTGATCGCCCATTTCTGCTTGACATAACCGGCGTACAGAACCGCCAGGCCTGGAATGCTTTGCAGGCCAACGAAAGTCGCGGCCGCCAGCTGCCATGCATTGTTGCCGGAATCGAGCCACTTGGGTGATGGTACGAGCATTGATTTATCCCCCGTTTCTGTTGCGATGAACCTCACAACCACCGGTGCTCAATCGTGGGGCCGAATGAGCGGACCAAGTGAGATTCTGAAGGCAAAAGCCATGCCAGCCGCAGGGCCCCAATGTTAATCGCCCACAAGCACGGCTTTTTTCGGCAAGGCCTTTATCTCGTTTGACTGGCGTTAACCCAAATTGCACAAAATCTAGGCAAGAACGATCCCACCGCCTTTACCGGCGTCTCATGGCGTGGCTTCCTTTGAAAGGAAGCCCGGATTTGGGTATGGATCGCCACAAGCAATGTGGATAGAGCAATGTGGATGGCATCATGTTCCAAAACCGAGTCATGGCGGCCGGAATAGCGGGCTTGGCAGCGGGTTTGGTCGTTCCTGCGATCAACGGTGACGCACAGGAGAGCGAGACCGCGATGACTTGCACCAATCCGGTGAGCGGCACGTCGTGGCAGATCGCGATCGATTTTGGTAAAGCCACCGTCGATTCCAATCGGGCGGAGATTACCGGGGCAAAGATTTCCTGGTTCGATCCCAAGGACGGCGGCAACTACACGCTCAACCGCCAATCCGGCGATCTTACGGCAAGTGTCGCATCGAGCACCGGGGGCTATTTTCGACACGGTCATTGCAGTCTGGAGAAATCGAGGTGACGGCGTGAAGCTGCGATCGCGCAGCCGCGCTCGTGTCACTGCCTCGCTACGATCCAGGCGACTGACGACCCCTCGGAATCGGCGCGATGGCGACGGCTGAGACCGGCGTACGGGCAAGCGTCGGATTCGCCTCGAAGACCGGGCGGCGCAAGGACAATGAAGATTTCGCCGGCGCCCTGTCAGGCGCTGAGTTGCTCGAGCCTCGGCAGGAGGTGATCGCCGCGATCGCCGATGGCATCGGCGGCGCGAAGGGCGGCCGCATTGCGGCCGAGACCGCGGTGCGCGGCTTCCTGGACGGTTTTTGCGATCTGCCCGAGACCATGGAGGTGCAACGAGCAGGCGCAAAGATCGTAAGTGCGCTCAACGGCTGGATCAATACCATCGGCCGCCAAGACCCCAAGCTCGCCGGAATGGGTTGCACGTTAACGGCACTGGTGCTGCGCGGCCGTGTCGCCCACATTCTGCACGTCGGGGATACGCGCGCCTATCGGTTGAGCGGCGACCGCCTGACTTGCCTCACCACCGACCACGTGCGCCAGGATGGCAGGGGGCGCTCGCACATGCTCAACCGCGCGCTCGGGGTGGAGGCGGAAGTGCGCCTCGATTACGCCACGCAACCGGTGGCGCTACACGACCGTCTCCTGTTGTGCAGCGACGGCGTGCATGGGTTTCTGACGGACCAGAGCATCGCCGACATCTTGCGCGAACGCTCCGCTCCCGAGGATACCGCCGGCGGGTTGGTTGCGTCCGCGCTCCAATCCGGCAGCACCGACAACTGCACCGCCTTGGTTCTGGACGTGGTCGCGCTGCCGACGATGGGATCGGCCGACATCAGCGCCGCCATCCTGCAGCTGCCCGCGATTCCAGCACCGGTTCTCGGCGAGACGATCGATGGATTCGTCCTGAGAGCACTGATCTCAGAGGGCCGATACACCCGACTCTTCGCCGCAGAGGACGAAGTTGAGGGCGGCAATGTTGCCTTGAAGTTCCCCAAGCCGCAGCTTGCCAGCGTTGACGCTTACCGCGCGGCGTTCGTTCGCGAGGCTTGGGTTGGCGCTCGGGTGCACAATCCCTGGGTCGGGCGTGTCATCGAGCTGCCGCCGGGACGCCAGACCTGCTTGTACACGGTCATGCCGCTCTATCAAGGCGAGCTTCTGGAGATGCGGCTTTCGCGCAGTCCGGCACTGGGATTGGAAGAAGGTCGGAACATCACCATCAAGCTGGCCCGCGCTGTGGCGGCGCTGCATCGCGCCGGCATCATCCATCGCGACATCAAGCCGGACAACGTCATTCTCGAAGGGGGCGGACAGCTGAAGCTGATCGATCTCGGGGTGGTTCGCGTACCCGGACTGGAGGAATTTCCGCCCGAGAACATTCCCGGCACCCAGGCCTATATGGCGCCCGAAATGTTCGAGGGCAAAGCCGGCAACGAGACCACCGACATTTATGCGCTCGGCGTCACCATGTTTCGCGCGTTCACGGGGCAATATCCCTACGGCAATCCCGACGCCACCAGCCCGCCGCGCCGGGACCGATCGAGGGACTTTTCCGCGCTGCGGCCCGATCTTCCCGCCTGGGTCCAGGCGGCACTGGCGCGGGCGATCGCGGTCGATCCTGCGAAGCGCTATCACGACATGGCCGAGTTCGCATTCGAGATGGAAGCCGGACCGTCGCGTGCCCGGACCGAAATTCGTCGGCCGCGCACGCTTTATGAGCGCGCTCCGCTCCAAGTCTGGCAAGGCTTGGCCGCCCTCTTGGCGCTGGCGCTCCTGGTGTCGTTGCTTATGCGTTAAGCTAAACCGGAGCGATGTGGGCCACCGCTACGCCAGATCACCAATTTTGCCTAATTTTTAATCATCGATCCGACGAAAAGCACCAGTCATCCGCGATTTAGTCTAGTCCGTCGGATGCCGCTCTTCATTGGCCGGCTCGTATTGCTGCAACCCTTGCAAGCGGGTTTACCGCGACGGACGCAAACCAGCGGCTGGGGGCGCCTCCCGTACCAGAATGCCGGGCCAACGCTCGATTGGCACGATTCTTGGTACCCAGCGCCAACGCGTCCGGCTCATGGATAAGGAGACGGTTCGCTCCCGCCTATCGTCTCTTGGAGAAGCTGATGAAATCCGTGCACCTTGTCTTGCAACGCCTGATGCTGGCCACGTCGGTGATCCTGTTGCTAACGTTCTCAGCCGCGGCACAAGCGCCGTCGCCAGCTGCCCCGGCAGCCCCCGTTGCCGCCCCGGCCGATGCCTCCGCCCCCTCGGCCCCGAAGCTCGATTCAGGCGACACGGCATGGATGCTGACCTCCATGGCGCTCGTGCTGATGATGACCATTCCCGGACTCGCACTGTTTTACGGCGGCATGGTCCGCAAGATGAATGTGCTGGCGACGGTGATGCAGAGTTTTGCGGTGACCTGCCTCGTCACGGTGCTGTGGATGGTCATCGGCTACAGTTTCGCATTCACCTCGGGATCACCGTTTTTGGGGGGTACCAGCCGATTCCTGCTGTATGGGATGACCCTTGATTCGGTTAACGACCTGGCGAAGACCATCCCTGAATCGGTCTATATGTGCTTCCAGATGACCTTTGCGATCATCACCCCGGCGCTGATCTGCGGTGCCTTTGCCGATCGCATGAAGTTCTCGGCATTCCTGTGGTTTATCGGGCTGTGGAGCGTGTGCGTCTACTGTCCAATCGCCCACTTTGTCTGGGGACCTGACGGATTCCTCAACGATGCGGGCGTGCTCGACTTTGCCGGCGGAACCGTGGTGCACATCAATTCCGGTTTTGCTGGGCTGATGGCGGCGCTGGTCATGGGCCGACGGCGCGGCTATGCGACCGAGCCGATGCCGCCGCACAATCTCGTGCTCAGCGTAATTGGCGCATCGCTTCTCTGGGTCGGGTGGTTCGGCTTTAACGCCGGGTCGGCAACGGCAGCCAACGGTAATGCGGGCATGGCGATGACGGTGACCCAGATCGCGACCGCGACAGCGGCTCTCGCCTGGATGTTCGCCGAATGGATCGTCAAGGGAAAGCCGAGCGTGCTCGGGATCATCTCGGGTGCGGTCGCCGGTCTCGTCGCGATCACCCCGGCATCGGGTTTTGTCGACCCGCGCGGCGCCTTGATCATCGGCGTTGCGGCGGGTGTCATATGTTATTGGGCCACCACCGGTCTCAAGCACGCGCTCAGATATGACGACAGTCTCGATGCCTTCGGGGTGCACGGCGTCGGCGGGATGGTCGGCGCGATCTTGACCGGCGTGCTGGCCGTTGCTTGGGTTGGTGGCGAAGGCAAGAGCGGCTTGATCGACGGTAATCCACATCAGGTCATCGTGCAGCTCTACGGCGTGGCCGTCACGATCGTCTATGATGTGATCGTGTCGCTGATACTGCTCAAATTGGTTGATCTCACGGTCGGGCTTCGTGTCGACGCCGAAGCGGAACGCGAGGGTCTCGACCTCGCCCTCCACGGCGAGGCAGTACAGTAACCGGCATGGTCTTCGAGGGGCGATACGGCCCCTCGAAGGTGGCGGTGTGATCAACAAGGATCCGAGCCGGCGCCGGCTTCCCCCCGCCGAGCTCATCACGAGGTGAAGCGATGAAGAAGATCGAAGCTATCATCAAGCCGTTCAAGCTCGACGAGGTGAAGAACGGGCTGCACGAGGTCGGCATCACCGGGATGACCGTCAGCGAGGTCAAGGGCTTCGGGCGGCAGAAAGGGCATACGGAGGTCTACCGCGGGGCGGAGTACGTGATCGACTTCCTCCCCAAGATCAAAATCGAAGTGGTGCTCGACGACACCATCGTCGAACGGGCCGTGCAGGTCATTCAAGATAGCGCACGCACGGACAAGATCGGCGACGGCAAGATCTTTGTGCTGCCTGTCGAGCAGGCAATCCGAATCCGCACCGGCGAGACAGGACCCGACGCCGTCTGAGAGGGCGCCGAAGCCTCGGGCGAAGCCACAGCGCCCGTCACTCGAGTGGTTCGGTTGCGCTGATCTCAATGCCGAAACCGGCAAGCCCGACATAGGTGCGCGAGCGGGTTGCCAGCAGCTGGATCGATGAAATGCGCAGATCGCGCAGGATCTGCGCCCCGAGCCCTACTTCGCGCCACTGGACATTGCGCTCGTGCTCCGAGCCGGTCGTCTCCTCTGCGACGGGAGAGGCGGGCACCCCCGACGTGCCGTCCCGCAGATAGACGAGGACCCCCCGTCCGGCGGCTTTGAACCGGCTCAACGCGGCATGGATCGGCTTGGCGCCGCCGAACACGTCTTCGAGGACGTTGGCGCGATGGAGCCGCGTCGGGATGTTGCTGCCGTCGCCGATATTTCCATAGACGAACGCGTAGTGGTGGACCTTGTCAAACGGTGTCACATAGGCGTAGCCGCTGAGTTCGCCGATCTCGCTCGCCACTGTGAATTCGGCCACCCGGGTCACGAGTTTCTCGCGTGCCTGGCGATAGGCGATCAGGTCGGCCACCGAGATGCGCCTCAGGCCGTGGCTTTTGGCGAAGGTCCGGACTTGCGGGCCGCGCATCACGGTGCCGTCGTCATTGACCAACTCGCAGATCGCCGCCACCGGCTCAATGTCGGCGAGGCGGCAGAGGTCGATCGCCGCCTCGGTGTGACCCGAGCGCATCAGCACGCCGCCATCCTTGGCGATCAATGGGAAGATGTGGCCCGGCCGGACGAAATCCGACCGTCCGGCATTATTGTTTGCGAGGTTGCGGATTGTCGCCGTGCGGTCGTCGGCGGAAATCCCCGTCGTCGTACCGTGGCGGTAATCGACCGAAACCGTGAAGGCGGTGCCGTGAATCGCGTCGTTTTCCGCGACCATCGGCGAAAGATGCAGACGCCGCGCGGTCTCCACAGTCAATGGCGCGCAGACGATACCGCAGGTATTGCGGATGATGAACGCCATCTTCTCCGGCGTCGCATGCACCGCTGCGAGGATCAGGTCGCCCTCGTTCTCGCGGTCATCGTCATCGGTGACGACGACGATCTCCCCACGGGCGAATGCGTCGATGACTTGCGGGACACGGGACTGGGACACGGTCTTATCTCCCACCACGGCTAGGTGAAGCCGTTGGCGTTCAAGAACCTCGGATTGGCGCTGCGCAGCTTTGCGATCGTAAGCCGCCACAGGATATCGTGAGCATCTCGGCCACGCCCCTCGCTTTTCTCGAACATGCCGGCGCGAAGGTCACACGCAAACCGGTGCAGGAGCCCCTGCTCGCCCTCACCCCCCTCGGGACCCTCTCCCGCATTGCGGGAGAGGGGGGACCCAGCCCGCAGGGCTGGGTGGGCGAGGGGACGGTCGCCATAGAAAATCCCCAGCTGCCGAATGATTTCCTTCCGTTGCCCGTCGCCGACCATCGCTTCGCGCTCGGCGATCGCCATGCTGTTGGCGACAAGCCGCGCCTGGAAATGCGCCTCCTGCGGCAGCAGCGCCATCAGATCATGCAACAGCACATCGCGGGCGAGGGCCAGCAGGGCCGGTCCGGTCGGCAGATCACGCATCGAGCGGCACTCCACCAGTGTCCAGCAGCATCAGGATCTCCAATTCGCATTCCGTCGCACGCCGTCCGGTCAACGCGAGATCGAGATTGCGCTCGCTTGCGATCATATGGCGGTCGCTTTGCTGCAGCGCGATGACCGCCCAGCGGATGCTTGCCAACACTTCCCAAAAGAAAACCCGCTGCGGGTCGACCGCTCGCCCCGACTCGGTCTCGTACCCACGATAGAAGGGCGCGCGGTCGGCAATGCCGCCGGCTTCACGATCGAGCCGTGCAAAGCGCCAGCCTTTGCAGCAAAACCAGCCGATATCTTCGTGCGGATCGCCCCAGCCGGAAAATTCCCAATCGAGAATCCCGGTCAACGCGGTGCCGTCCAGCATGTAATTGCCGGTTCGAAAGTCGTGATGGCAGAGCACCGGCTCGGTCGGCGGCGGAACATGGGTTTCGAGCCAACGGATGCCCCATTCGAGCACCGGCCGCGGCATCGGATGACGGTCGAGATAGGCGCGAAACCCGGAAATCTGTCGCGACGACCCAACCTCTCCATAGGGGGCCAGGAACGCGAGATCGGCGCGCGGCGGCCGTATCGTGTGGATCCGGGCGAGCTCGCAGCCGAGCCGCTCGGCGATCGCCGGGAGTGCCGGATCGATAGCCGGATCGCGGGTGATCCTGTGAGCTGCGGCAGTCCCGTCGACCCGCCGCATGGTAAAGAACGGCTTGCCCAATATCCCCGGATCGTCGCTCGCCCAGAGCGGCTCGGGCACCGTCACCCCGGCAGCGAAAGCTGCCCTGAGCACGGCGAATTCCTCGAGCCGCCCGAGACTTGCGGCAACCCCGGTCGGTGCGGCCGTGCGCAGCACCAGGCCCTGTTCTCCGGCGAATGCACCGCCGGAAAAATGCGCGGCGACGGCCCAATTCTCCTGGATTGCGCCGCCCCGCAGCGGTGTGAAGCCGGTAACCTCGACCGCATCAGCGCCGCTCGCTGCGGCGAGAAATCGCGCCAATGCCGCGCGGCGATCCTCGATCGCTCCGCCCGGAACGCGCGGCTCAGATCGCGGCGACCCCGTGCCCGCCATCGACTGCGATCACCGCGCCGGTCATGTAGGCGCCCGCCGGGGACGCCAGCAGCAGCATCGCGCCGTCGATATCCTGCGGGCGCCCGATACGGCGCAGCGGAATGCGTGCTTCGAGCCTCTTGCCGGCCTCGGAACGAAAGAAATCGCGATTGAAATCGGTCTCGACATAACCGGGCGCGATCGCGTTGACGAGAATGCCGTAGCGCGCCAGCTCCATTGCCAATACTCGGGTCAGATGGATCAAACCCGCCTTTGCCGCGGTATAGCTCGGCACATTGCCGATGGTACGCTCACCGAGGACGGAGGCGATATTGACGATCTGCCCAGGCCGCTGCCGCTCGACGAGGTGTTGGGCGAACTCGCGCGCCATCAGCCAGGCGCCCTTGAGGTTGGTGTCGAGGACGTAATCCCATTCCTCTTCGGTATGCTGCAGCACCGGCTTGGCGACGACAACGCCGGCATTGTTGACGAGGATGCTCAATGGCCCGAGCTCCCCCTCCGCGGTCGCAACAGCCGCGGCAACGCTGTCGGACCGAGTGACGTCACAAGTTATCGGCAGACCGTGGCCGCCGGCCGCCGAAATCTCGCCGGCCACTTCGGCAAGGCGATCCGCTCGGCGCGCGGCGAGCGCCACCTTGGCTCCCGCGGCGGCGAGTAGCGCGGCGAGATGGCGACCGATCCCGCTCGAGGCACCGGTAACGAGCGCCACCTGGCCCGCGAGATCGAAGCTGGGCAACTCGGTCACGGCACAATCTCCTTGGCGCGGTCGCGCAGTTCGAATTTCTGGATCTTGCCGGTCGAGGTCTTCGGCAATGGGCCGAACACGATCGTGCGCGGCACCTTGTAATGCGCGAGGTTGGCGCGGCACCAGGCGATGATTTCATCGGCCGACATCGGATCGGCGTCGGGTTTGAGTGTGATAAAGGCGCAAGGGGTTTCGCCCCAGACAGGGTCGGGTCTGGCAACGACCGCCGCCTCGATGATTTGGGGATGGCGGTAGAGGGCATCCTCGACTTCGAGCGAGGAGATGTTCTCGCCGCCCGAGATGATGATGTCCTTGGAACGATCCTTGATCTCGACATAACCGTCGGGATGGCGGACTGCGAGGTCGCCGGTGTGAAACCAGCCATGCTCGAAAGCCGTTTCGGTCGCCGCTGGGTTCTTCAAATAGCCCTTCATCACCGTGTTGCTGCGCAAGACCAGCTCGCCCAGCGTGCTGCCGTCCGCCTGAACATCCGCCATCGTTTGCGGATCGACGACGCGCTGGCGATCGAGCGTCAGGTAATTGACTCCTTGCCGGGCCATGCGGGCCGCACGCCCCGGCAGCGGCAAGCTGGCCCATTCCTCCTGCCACGCGCAGACTGTCGAGGGACCATAACTTTCGGTCAGGCCATAAAGGTGAGTGACGCGAAACCCCATTCGCTCCATCGCCTCGATTACCGCGGAGGGCGGGGCCGCACCGCCGGTCGCGACCTCGACGACATGATCGAAGCGCCGCTTCGCGGTGTCGGGCGCGTGCACGAGCATGTTCATTACGATCGGGGCGCCGCAGAGATGCGTGACCCGGTGCTCGGCGATCGCCGCGAAAATCGCCGCGGGATCGACACGGCGCAGGCAGACATGAGTGCCGGCCATCGCCGTGACTGCCCAAGTGTGGGTCCAGCCGTTGCAGTGAAACATCGGCAAGGTCCACAGATAGAGCGAGGCGCGGTCGAGCCCTAAAGTGACCGCATTGCCGATCGCATTCAGAAAAGCGCCGCGATGGTGGTAGGCGACGCCCTTTGGATTGCCGGTCGTCCCAGACGTGTAATTGAGCGCTATCGGCTCCCATTCGTCTTGCGGCCCGGACCAAGTCGCCGCGGGATCGCCTTCGGCGAGGAACGTTTCGTACTCCATCGCGCCGAGCGATGCGCCGCCGGTGCCGTCATCGATTTCGACGAGCGGCATTGGACCGGCCAACTCGTTTAGCGCCTCTTTGACGATCGGTGCGAATTCGCGGTCGGCAATCAGCAGCTTGGCCTGCCCATGCGCCAGGATGAAAGCAATCGAGCGCGCGTCGAGACGGTAATTCAATGCGTTGAGGACTGCGCCCGCCATCGGCACGCCGTAGTGCGCTTCGAGTAATGCGGGCACGTTCGGCGCCATGACGGCAACCGTATCGCCTCGCGTGATCCCGCGGCGGCGCAAGGCATCGGCAAATTGGCGGCAGCGCCGATAGAAGCTGAAGTAGTTGAGCCGAGTGGCATGGTGGAGGACCGCCAGCTTGTCGGGATAGACCGCGGCGGCGCGCGACAGGAATCCCAGGGGGCTCAAAGCGGCAAAGTTCGCCGCGTTGCGAGCGAGGTGCGGCGCATCATAGAGATCCCGACCATGCGCGGATTCGGCCGATGACACGGTAAACTCTCTTTCCAGCCGCGGCATTATGCCGGCATCCTCATGGGACGCCACGCCAAGGTCAAGCGGCGGGAGGGAGCCATCCGCATCGACATCGTCTCCGATGTGATCTGTCCGTGGTGCTTCATCGGCAAGCGCCGGCTCGAGCGCGCGCTGGCGCTCCGCCCGGACCTGACGGCGACCCTGTCGTGGCGTGCCTTCGAGCTGAATCCGGATCTGCCGAGCGACGGGATCCTGCGGGCGCTCTACCTTTCGGCGAAATTCGACAGTTCCCGTGTGGCCGAGCGGCTCCATGCGGCGGTCTCTGCCGCGGGCCGGAGCGAGGGGATCGAATTCGCGTTCGAGCGGATCCGGCGCATCCCCAACACCTTGTGCGCGCATCGGCTGATCCGCCTCGCCGGCGACGAGGGCCGCGCCGAGCGCGTCGTCGAAGCCCTGTTCCGGGCCTATTTTCTCGAAGGCCTGGACATTGGCGACATAGGGACCTTGGCCAAGCTTGCGAGACGAGTCGGCCTCAACCAGGCGGAAACGCGCCAATACCTGATGGGTGATGGCGGCACCACCGAGGTGCGCGCCGAGGAGGATCATGCGCGCCGGCTGGGCATTCATGCCGTCCCGTACTTTATCCTCGAGCGCGGCTACGCGATCTCCGGCGCTCAGGAGCCCGAAATATTTCTGCCGATGTTCGATATCGCCGCCGGGATCGTCGACCCGGTAGTGGTGGACGCCTGACACCTCGGATCATCGCATACGCCAGAGCAACAGCCGGTGGCGCGATTTGCGTCGTTCCCGCTTGGCGCGGAAGCTCGCCGCCGCCATGACGAGCCCGATGCGATCGGCGCCCGCAAGTGCCGAAACCTCCGTGTCACTGAGACCCGCGGCGCGAGCGGTTTCGGAGGGCATTCGTAGAAATTCTGCAAGAACCGGCTCGTCGGTATAAAGCCGGGCGAGGAATTCCTCCATAGCCGGCGAACTCATGGCGCGGCCTCGCGGCCGGCCGCCAAGGTTGCTCGGGCCGTGTCGAGCTGCTCGAGAACCCGGGCAATTGGCGGAAACCGCCCGTCCCGCTCGATGATGAGGGTGAGCGGCTGAGGGGCGAGGCGGCCAAGCTCGCGCAACAGGGCGAACACCTCCGGCGGCACGTCGTGCAAATGATCGTCGAGCAGTCGGCGGACGCCGTTCGGCCCATTGATCCACTGCCCGCCGCTCAGATGCACGGCCACCACCCGCTCGACCGGCAATCGGCGCAAGAATGTATGGGGGTCGTCGCCGAAATTGACGGCGTTGGCATAAAGATTATGGAGATCGAGCAATAGCCCCACGCCGGCCCTGCAGACGATGCGCTCTATCCACTCTGGCTCGTCGAGCCGACTAGCCGGCGGCGCGACCAAAGTGGCGATATTTTCGACGAGCGGCGCACAACCGACAATTCGCGCCGCGCATCCGAGATTTCGGCAGGCTCCCTCGATCGACGCCTCATTGCGTGGCGGCGCCGCGAGGTGACCGATCTCGATACCGCCGCCCCGGACAAACGCCAAGTGCTCCGACCAACTCTCGGCGCCGGTGGCCTCAATCAGCCGCGCCATGCGATCGAGCCGCCTGAGTGTGACAGGCACTGTCGAGGCGAGGCCGAGCGAAACGCCGTGCAATACCATGCCGACCTGAGCCGCCAATGTCCTCAGTGCGCGTAGATCGCGGCGCGCGGCGTTGAAATAATCGTCGGCGATGACCTCGATCAGATCGATCCGGTCGAGATTGGCAAGTATCCCCGCAGCGAGCTCGGGGCGCCAGCCGAGCCCGAACCGGTCGCGGCCCTCAACTGCTGCCGCACCCGCCACAGCCGCCACCCCCGCCTCCACCGCAGCCCGATCCACATGACGACCCGCAGCCATCCCCCGAACTCGCCGCTTTCTTGTAGACACGGAGGAGATCGGCGAAACCGGTGGCCGGCAGTGCCGACAATCCGAAAACTGCAGCAAGCAGCATCGCGTCGCTGGTCATTGCACCTGGGCGGATGGTTGCGGCCCGCTGGCGCAGCGCGCTGAAGAGCCGCCGCAGATCTTTCAGCATCCTGTTGCCGAGGTGGGTGCGACGGCGGCGCACGAGCCGCCACACCATCCACAGTCCGATCGCCGTAAGGATGACGAGAAATTCCACGTTATGGCGACCACGTCCGAATGCGATAGCGACTTTGCTCAGAGCGACGCCGAGCAGAATTGCTGCCGCGATCGCAAACCAGCGGTATCGTTGTGCTCGCATTGCTGCATCTGGCATCAGTTGCAGACGCTCCAATCGCACCTGGTAGGGTGCGCAAGCGCGCTCGACCGCAGGATCGTCCAAGATGGCGGTTGCAGCCGTCCCCGATTGAGCGCAGCGCGCCAGGATGGCGCTTTCAATGGGTTCCCGAACAAAGGATTGAGCCCGGCTCAAATTGACGAGATTATTGCCGCTGACTCCGAGAAATCCGCGATCGGCCAGTGCCAAAACTGCGATCCGTGCGGCTTCCGGTGTCCCGCCGCGCAGCCAGGCGATCTGGTAAGGATCGCTCAGCGGCAGAGCCCTCGGGGCACCGCGTTCCGCCTCGTCGATGGCGAGCTTCGCAACGATCACCACGACAACGGCTACCCCAATGTAAAATGCCAGAAATGAGGGGCCACTGAGATCGAACGGGTTCATCTACGCCAATCGCTCGGTCCGTGTCGCCAGTTCGGTCGCCAGCTCGATGGCGCCGACCAGTGTTGCGGTGGCGCCGGTCGCCGGGACGCTGCCGCTCTCGCGCGCTTCGGTGATCGCGGCGAGAGCGGCTGTGCTCCCGGTCTCATCCGCGATCCGCCGCAAGGCGTCGCGCGGCGGAACCCTCGCTCCCGATTCGAGCCACAGCAATACTGCGGCGCCGGCCCGCAATGGCCCCACGGCATCGGCCGCCGCCCTCGCCAGTTGCTCGTCATAGGGGGATGACACAGCATACCGCTCGCGCAGTCGCAGTTGCAGATTGACGAGCACCTGCAGCAGCCGGTGCCGGGCTGCGTCGCGCGAGATCGTCAGCCCGACAAAGGGATCGGGTCCGCAAAGCACCTCGTGCCGTGCTGCGATGTCGGCGAATTTCACCGCGAAGGCGTCCTTCGCGACGCCGATCTCGCTTTCGAGAATGAACATCGCCGATAGTCGGATCGCAGCATGGGCGAAGCGATAGGATTCTCCGATCGCCTCCAGTTTCTTTGGGTCGACACGGCGAAGCACGAGGACGACGTTGACGTCCGAGGTCGGCCGCAGGCGCCCTTCTGCAGCCGAGCCGAACAGCACCACCGAGAGAAGATCTTCGGCAAACGCCTGCTGCGCCGCCGCGGTAAATTCGCTCAGCGTCGTGCGCACCGCCTCCGGCAGCTGAGCGGAGACGGCTGCCATGGGGCAGCCGGGCTGCTCCTAAGCCTCGAACCCGTAGAGCCTGGCGGCGTTGGCGCGGGTGATCTTGAACCGGTCTTCGGGGCTGGCGTCCTTGAAGTCCCGTGCGACGATTTCCTGTGAATGCGGCCAGGTCGAGGCCTGGTGCGGGTAGTCCGAGGACCACATCAGCTTGTCTACACCAATGAAATGGCGGTTGGCGACACCGACATAATCATCGATGTAGGTGGCCCACATCTGCCGCTGGAAATATTCGCTGGGCTTAAGGCTCAGTTTCCAGCCCGCGGCATAGCGATTGCGCTCGAAGGTGCGGTCCATGCGCTGAAAATAGTAAGGTAGCCAGCCGATATTGTTTTCCGCCGAGACAATCTGCAATTCCGGAAACCGCTCGAGCACCCCCGAGAAGATCAGCACGCTAAACGAGCGCTCGACCTCGTGCGGCAATACGGTCCCGCGCATGTAGCGGTCGCTGAAATCCCATTGGCTCTCCCATCCCATACCGGTGATGGCATGGAGGCTGACCGGCATCCGCAACTCTTGCGCGGCGCCCCAGAACGGATCGTACATGTCCGAGCTGTAGGGCCGGTCCGCCGGCGGCGAGCACCAGATCATCGCCCCCTTGAGGCCCATCTTGGCGCAGCGTTCGAGCTCTCGGGCGCCCGCCGCAGGATCGTAAAGCGAGATCATCGGCAGACCCACCATGCGCTTCGGCGCATAGCTGCAATATTCGGCCAGCCAATCGTTGTAGACGCGGAAGCAATCCGCTTGCAGCCCCGCATCCTTTATCCAAAAGATCCGGAAGCCCAAGGTCGTGTACAGGACGTCCGCCTCGACCCCGTCGAGCTCATTGTCCTTCAGCCGCTCGGCCGGGTCCCAGCCTCCCGGGCGGGCGTCCGCGTAGGTCGCCTTGGTCAGGAACTCGGCCAATTCCTCCGGGCTCTTGCCGGCGCCGAGCCCGATCCCGATCGGGTGCGGGGCGTAACCCTCGTAGATAAAATAGGCGCCTTCCTTGCCGGGCGGATTGAGCATTAGACGAGGCGCCCGCTCCCGATATTTCTCCTCGACCCGTGTCGCCCACAGATCGGGCGGTTCGCTGACGTGAGAATCCGCGGAAATCAGCTTGTAATCCGCCATCGGCAACCTCCTCCCTAAAAACCGTGGTCAGCCGCGCTTTTCGACCGGCACGTAGTGGCGCGGTCCGGAACCGGTGAACAGCTGGCGCGGACGCATGAGCTTGGAATCGGGATCCGCGATCATCTCGGTCCATTGGGCGACCCAACCGACCGTGCGCGCGATCGCGAACAGAACGGTGAACATCGAGGTCGGAAACCCCATCGCCCGCAGAATAATCCCGGAATAGAAGTCGACATTCGGGTATAGCTTCCGTTTTACGAAATAGTCGTCGTTGAGCGCGATTTTTTCGAGCTCCATCGCCAGATCGAGCAATGGCTCGTTCTTGATGCCGAGCACGTCGAGGACTTCATGACAGCTGTCGCGCAGCACGTGTGCTCGCGGATCGTAGTTCTTGTAGACGCGGTGGCCAAAACCGAACAGCAATTCGTGCTCATTCTTGTCTTTGACGTGGTCGAGAAACTCTTTGATATGAGATTTGTCGCCGATCCGGCCCAGCATCTTGAGGACCGCCTCGTTGGCGCCGCCATGGGCCGGGCCCCATAGGGAGGCGATGCCGGCGGCGATGCAGGCAAACGGGTTGGCGCCGCTCGATCCGGCGTTGCGCACCGTCGCCGTCGAGGCGTTCTGCTCGTGGTCGGCATGCAAAATGAAAATCCGGTCCATCGCCCGCGCGAGAACCGGGTTCACCTCGTAGTCCTCGCAAGGAACTGCCCACGTCATGTGGAGGAAATTCTCGGCGTAGTTCAGCGAGTTTTTCGGGTAGATGAAGGGCTGGCCGACCGAATACTTGAACGCCATCGCCGCGATTGTCGGCATCTTGGCGATGAGCCGGTACGAGGCAACCATCCGCTGGTATGGGTCGTGGATGTCCGTGGAGTCGTGGTAAAAGGCCGAAAGCGCGCCGACCACGCCGCACATGACCGCCATCGGGTGCGCATCACGCCGAAAGCCGCGGAAGAACGTGCTGATCTGTTCGTGCACCATCGTGTGATGCGTGACGTCGTAGACGAACTTCTCCCTCTCCTGCGCCGTCGGCAACTCGCCATAAAGCAGCAGATAGGACACTTCCATGAAGTCGCTGTTCTTCGCGAGCTCCTCGATCGGATAGCCGCGGTACAGCAATATGCCTTCGTCGCCATCGATATAGGTGATGTTCGAGCGGCAGGCTGCCGTCGCCATGAAGCCCGGATCGTAGGTGAAATGCCCGGTCTGCGCGTAGAGCTTGCGGATATCGATGACCCGCGGACCGATCGATCCGCCAATCACCGGAAGCTCGGTCGACTTCCCGGTTTCATTGTCGGTGAGCGTCACCGTTCCGGTTATCATGTTGTTGCCGTCCATCGATCCACCTCTATCGTTAAGCCTGCTGGCGGTTGCCGGATTCAGCGCAAAAATAGGCTTGTTGCGCGCGCTTGGCAAACGCACGCATCAAGCCGTCGATCCGGCCGCGTCGGCGATCCGGCCCAGGCTCTCGTCCCGCCCCAGGGCCTTCATCACGACAAAAATCCCCGGGGAGGCGAGGGACCCGGTCAGAGCGGCGCGCAACGGCTGAGCGGCCGAGCCGAGCTTTATTCCTTTCTGATCGGCAAACGAGCGGACCTCGTCTTCGAGCCGCTCCGGCTGCCACTCGGCGCCGTGCAGCCGCTCGAGTAACTCGGCCAATAGCCGGCGCGCATCAGGAGTGAGCAGCTTCGCGGCCTTGTCGTCCGGCCGGATCGGCCGCGGCATCGCCAAGAAGCGGGCATTGGCGGTGAGCTCCACCAAAGTCTTGGGGCGCAGCTTCAGCTCGGGCATAGCCTCCTGCAGTCGCCCGATCTCGGTGTCGGAGAGCGGTCGTCCGATGGCCTCTTGGAGCCTCGGGGCGACCAGCGCGACGAGGCAATCGTCCTGCGCGGCGCGGATGTAATGGCCGTTCACACTGTCGAGCTTGGCAAAATCGAACCGGGCGGGAGCGCGGCCGACGGCGTCGAGATCAAACCACTCGATCGCCTGTTCGGTCGAGATAATCTCGTCGTCGCCGTGGCTCCAGCCAAGCCGAAGCAGGTAGTTGCGCAACGCCTCCGGCAGATAGCCGAGCTCGCGATAAGCATCGACCGCGAGCGCGCCGTGCCGCTTCGACAGCTTCGCCCCGTCCGGACCATGGATCAGCGGCACATGGGCGAATTCCGGAACCGCCCAGCCGAGCGCGTCGGAGATCTGCTTCTGGCGGAAGGCATTGTTCAGGTGGTCGTCGCCGCGGATCACATGAGTAATGCCCATGTCGTGGTCATCGACGACGACGGACAGGTTATAGGTCGGAGTGCCATCGGCCCGCAGGATGATCAGATCGTCGAGCTCGCTATTGGCGACCGTCACCTCCCGCTGGACCAGGTCGTGGATTGTCGTCGCGCCGTGCAGCGGCGCCTTCAGCCGGATCACCGGCGGCACCCCGGGCGGAGCCTCCGATAGATCGCGGTCGCGCCAGGTCCCGTCATAGCGTACCGAGCGCTTTTCGGCCCGCGCCCGCTCGCGCATGGCCTCGAGCTCCGCCGGCGTGCAATAACAGTAATAAGCGCGCTCTGCGACGAGCAGCTGCCGTGCGATTTCGGCGTGACGCGGCGCGCGGTCGAACTGGTGGACGATGTCGCCGTCCGAGGCGAGGCCGAGCCAGTTGAGCCCGTCGATGATCGCCGAGACCGCTTCCGGTGTCGACCTCACGCGGTCGGTGTCCTCGATGCGCAGCAGGAACTTGCCGCCGTGGTGCCGCGCAAACAGCCAATTGAAGAGCGCAGTGCGCGCCCCGCCGATGTGCAGAAACCCGGTCGGAGAAGGAGCGAAACGGACAATGACGGTCATCTTGGCTCGGAGCGATGCAGTGTCAGCTTGCGTGCTTCGAGACGCGCCCCAGTTCAAGCCTGGGTCGGGCTCTTGGGGCGCTCTTCAGCATGAGGACTGTCTTTGACGGCATGAAAGAACGTTACTCATCCTGAGGAAGCTGCGAAGCAACTGTCTCGAAGGACGCACCCTGCTCTTCCAGCAAACCATTATCCCCCGAGGATGGGGACGGATGCCGGGGATATCAACGCTCGGGCAGACGGTGGTCGCGGAACATCTCACGCAGGCGGGTCTTCATGATTTTGCCGGTCGCAGTGTGGGGCAGCTCGTCGAGCACCACTACGTCGTCGGGCAGCATCCAGCGCGGGAAGCGCTCCCCGAGGAATGCGAGGAGATCATCGCACCGCGGCCGGCAGTCGGGCTGCGGCGTCACGATCAGCAACGGCCGCTCGGCCCAGCGGGGGTGAGGGACGGCCACTACTGCGGCTTCCGCGACATCCGGATGCGCGATGGCGGCGTTTTCGAGATCAATCGAGCTGATCCACTCGCCCCCGGATTTGATGACGTCCTTCCGCCGGTCCATGATCTGCATATAGCCGTCGGGGTCGATCGTTGCGACATCGCCGGTGCGGAACCAGCCGTCTTTGTCGATCGCCGCGGCACTCGCCTCGGCGTCCTCGAAATAGCCGGTGACGATCCATGGGCCGCGCACCAGCAGTTCGCCGATCGAATTGCCGTCATGCGGCTGGGGCTGCCCGGCATCGTCGACCACCATCATCTCTACCCCGAAAACCGGGCGGCCCTGCTTGGCCTTAACCCTCATCTGCGCGTCCGGGTCAAGGCCGAGATGCTTCGCCTTCAACGCCGCCGTTGTGCCGAGCGGGCTCATTTCGGTCATTCCCCAGCCCTGACGCAGCAGAATGCCCCGCCTCTCGAAGGCCTCGATCAGCGAGGGCGGCACCGCCGAGCCACCCGAAAGAACCCAGCGCAACGTCGAGCAGCGCGCGCCGCTGGCGGCGAGATAGGCCTCGAAACCGAGCCAGACCGTCGGCACACCGAGGCTGACCGTCACGCCCTCAGCCTCGAACAGCTCATAAAGGCTCTGCCCGTCGAGCCGCGCCCCGGGCAGCACCAGCTTTGCCCCATTCATCGGCGCCGTGTATGCGATTCCCCAGCCGCAGGCGTGAAACAGCGGCACTACTGGGCAGACCGTGTCGCGCGCCGAGATCGGGACCGCATCAGGAAGCGAGATCCCGAAGGCGTGCAACACCGTCGAGCGATGGCTGTAGAGCGCGCCTTTTGGCTTGCCGGTAGTTCCGGAGGTGTAGCACAGCGCCGCGGCGGTCCGCTCGTCAAATTCGGGCCACTCGAAATCCCCGTCCTCCGCCGCGATCAGCGTCTCGTAGCAGGGGAGTTGCGCGAGGCTGGTTGCGGGCTCGGCACCCTCTTCGGTCATCCATACGATACGGCAGTCGGCGGGGAGATGCGGCGCCAGCTGCTCGATCAGCGGGACAAAGCTCGTATCGATAAAGAGCAGCCGGTCCGCGGCGTGATTGATTATGTAGACGATCTGGTCCTCGAACAGCCGAGGGTTGATCGTATGACAGACCGCCCCGATGCCGGAGATCGCGTAATAGAGCTCGACGTGACGAAAGGTGTTCCAGGCGAGAGTCGCGACGCGCTCGCCAGGCGCGATCCCCAGCCGACGCAATGCGCGAGCGAGCTTCTTGGATCGGCGCTCGGCCTCGCCGTAGGTGTAGCGATGGATCGCCCCCCCGACCGTGCGCGAGACGATTTCGGTATCGCGATGATAAATCGCCGCGTGCTTGATGATCGCGGAGACGAGGAGCGGCCGCTCCGACATCAACCCCTGCATCGCATCCTCCCGAACAGGATCCCCGCCTTTATTGCCGAGCAATTCGACATTGAGGCACGATCTTTGTTCCGACGTGGGTGTACTTGCAAGCCCGGCAACGGGGACCGACCGAAAGGACAATGACAATGGCCGTCGAGCTTGCGGCGGCGGAATATGGCGCAGGGCCGCCGATTGCGATCCTGCATGGGCTGTTCGGCTCTGGCCGCAACTGGCGGTCGATCGCGCAGCAACTCGCGGCGCGCCATCGGGTTCTGGCGTTCGATCTGCGCAATCACGGCGCCTCGCCTTGGGCGGAAGGGATGTCCTATGACGAAATGGTCGAGGATTTGCAGGCATCGTTTCGCGCCCGCCGCATCGAGCATGCCCCCCTGATGGGGCACAGCATGGGCGGCAAGATCGCAATGCTGATGGCCTTGCTCCATCCCGACCTGGTCGATCGGCTGGTCGTCGTCGACATCGCCCCGGCAGCCAACCCGCCGGCCCTGCGCGCCTATGTCCGCGCGATGCGAGCGGTCGATCTTCGCGGAGTGAGGCGGCGCGCCGAAGCGGATGTCCGGCTCGCCGGGCCCATTCCCGACCCCGCCGAACGCGCTTTTCTGTTGCAGAATCTGGTGATCGGTGACAACGCCGCCCATTGGCAGCTGAACCTCGAGACGATCGAGCGCGAATTTCCCCGGATCGTCGGCTTCCCGGTTCTCCCGGCCGGCGCCGCTTATCCGGGACCGACATTGTTCGTCGCAGGTGCCCGCTCCAACTACATTCAGCCCGAGCACGAACCCGTGATCCGGCACCTCTTCCCGCAAGCCCGGATCATGCGCATCGAAGGCGCCGGCCACTGGGTCCATGCCGAGCAGCCGCAGGCCTTCCTGCATGCCGTCGGCCCTTTCCTGTCCGGCACCGACTAAGGCCGCCGAGGCGCCGCCGCGCTATGCCTCTGCGGCCTTGCAGATCTTCCGGCGGGGCTTATATCCAACTGCATATTAACGAATTTACTTGGAGTAACGCTCGGTGGACGAATGGCAGTCAGCGGACGAGCGCAATAATCGAGAAAAGGTCAGCCGAGCTCGCCAAGCAGCTGAAGACTTGTTCAAACGAGGGCAGCCTAATGCCGATGCCGAGGTGACCGGATCGGCACCGCGTGACACGATGACAACCGGGCAGGAACCGCGGCGTCTGCCACGCATTTTCGCTGTCCAACCGCGGCTCCCGCCGAATTCCCAAGTCGAAGTCCCAGTCGCGGCGGAACCAATACGGCGAAAAGCCGTTGCAAGACGCCCCAGCATCACCGTGCCTCCTTCACAAATCGGCCGTGTGCGTGCATTGGCCACTTACGGCATGACGCCCGCGCAGGTCGCCGAGCTCTATGGGGTCACGGCCGACGAGATCGATCGGATCCTCAAGGCGCCGGCCTACTCCGGCACATCGCGGTAATGCCGGTCTGCCGCTGCGGCAACGAATTTCCCGAGGCGCGGGCGCGGCTAGGTTTCGACTGCTGTCTGGAGTGCGGCAGTGCAGAGGCCGCGGCGGAGACCGCCCGCCGCGCCCACATGATCGCTCCGATCAGCCACAAAGCGGGCTACACCTATTTGGGTCCGGATCGTGCGGCGCAGCGCCAGCGTCTGCTCGAGGGCTCGGCAAAGACCCCGCCAATGGAGACGGGTGCTCCGGCGATCGGCCACGCCGCCCGGCTGAGACGGGTAAAGCGCAAGCGGTACGAATTTGCCGGTTGGGAGTTCAAGCCAGACAAGCGAGGCGTGCGGCAGAAGCGGGCGATCCTTCGAGAAATCCCCTCCGACTGAGCTGCGGGCCGCCGTGCAGGGCTTGTGTTCCGGCCCGCGAGGATGGTGCCTTGCCTCACCGCGAGACGGCGCCGTATTACTGCTGTAAATCTCGTGACATTCACCGCGGCTACAAAATCGGGGGGTCACAGTGGATGCTCAAATCAGCTTCTCACGCCGCCGCGCTTTGACAATGGCTGCTGCAATAGGAGGAATCGCTATGTCCGGTGGTCGCGCGTCGTCACAATCCTCACCGCGGATTGAACAACTGGCTCCGGAGCTTGAGCGGATCATCCCCCCGTCGGAGCCGATTCAGCACCTCGCCGACGGGTTCGGCGGCACTTTGGGCCCGGCCGAAGGACCGGTGTGGTGGAAGGAGGGCCATTACCTGCTGTTCAGCGACATTCACAACGACAGGCGTATGAAATACGAGCCCGGCAAGGGCGTCTCCGTTTTCCAGGAGCCGACCAACCGGGCCAATGGGCTGACCCGCGATCTGCAGGGCAGGCTCGTCGCCTGCGAGCACGATTCGCGGCGGGTCACCCGGCAGGAGCTCGACGGCAGCACCACGGTAATCGCCAACAGCTTTCAGGGACGGCGGCTCAACCGGCCCAATGACGTCGTGGTCAAGTCCGACGGCTGCATCTACTTCACCGACCCATGGACCAGCCCGGCCGCGCCCGAGCAGTGGGATCTGACCTTTTCCGGCGTCTACCGCGTCACCCCCGATCTTGGCACGATGAGCCTGTTGATTGGCGACTTCATAGTGCCGAACGGTCTCGCCTTCTCGCCCGACGAAAAGGTGCTGTACATCAATGATTCACGCCGCGGACATATCCGGGCGTTCGATCTCGCGCCCAACGGCACACTCGCCAAGCAGACCGACCGCATCTTTGCTGATTTGCGCGGCGACGAGCCCGGCGTCCCTGACGGGATGAAGGTGGATGTCGAGGGCAATGTCTATTGCGGTG
>Ga0209656_10000129_pt1 | contig 48011 bp, 44 predicted proteins | sample BogFormECP12_OM2_FD_188239 | JGI IMG/M metagenome (GOLD analysis project Ga0209656, IMG submission 188239) | Bog forest soil microbial communities from Calvert Island, British Columbia, Canada - ECP12_OM2 (SPAdes) (version 2) | ecosystem: Environmental > Aquatic > Freshwater > Wetlands > Bog ...
TCCCAGATACTGTGACGCCTGGCGAATATTCATCACTTCTCGCGAGTCGGCCATATTTCCTTTGCCCTGTCTCCCACAGCATCCTGCGCCAATGTCTCCGGCTCCAGATTCATCTCGGGAGACGCCCTTGCCCTCTATGCCTGTCAAAGGGCTTTCGGTGTCCCGAGCATATATCAGCCCGGAAAAACCCCGCGCTCACGCGAGTTTCCTGTTTTTGCTGGGTTTTTTGCGGGTTTTCTGGGATGAGGAAAATCGACGTTCTGGATCGATTTCTATATGTGGTAGCTCACGCTGCACAGATGTCTATTAGTGGTAGTAGTCACGCATATGGTGATAGGTCACCCGCGTACTGATAACCGAAGTACTAGAGACGGTACGGAAGTACTAAGCCATCGGCTCATCTTGTTGCTTTTATTGGATAAACTCGCGAGCCGCGCTGGAGAGGAGGCGGTGACTGCTATGCTCCTCTCCGCGCCAAATCGCGATGAGATCGGGGCTCTCGTTTTACTGTATGTCGGAAACTTTCCGATTCAGGAAAGTCACTTTCAGCGGATTTTCACCTGATGCCAGTCGCCGCGTTGTCACGCCCGCGAAGCTCTGGCCTGCTGCTCATTGCACAACTGTCACTGTTGTGCTCCCAGTGACCGTGCCGAGAGTAGCGGTGATCACGGTTGAACCGGTAGCTGTCCCCGCAGTCACCAGACCGCTTTGTGAGACCGTGGCCACGCTTGGCGCGGACGAGCTCCAACTGACCGACGAAGTGAGGCTGCCGGTAGTTCCGTCGCTGTAAGTGCCCAGCGCTGCTAGCTGTAACGTCGCGGAAACATTCAGCTCGGCATCGGCGGGAGTAATGGTTATCTTCTGGAGGTTCTCGATAGCGCCAGTGACGCTTAATGTGCTGGAGCCTACGATGGAGCCAAGGCTAGCGGTAATTTGGGTCTTCCCAGCCGCCAGGCCTGTCGCCAATCCGGCGGAATTGATTGTGGCCACTGCCGGATTCGAAGAAGTCCATGTAACTTCCGATGTCACAATCACCGAGCCTCCGGAAGCGGGAGTTCCCAAGGCTCCAAACTGCAGCTGCGCCCCCGCTGGCATCGACGGCGATGTGGGCTGCACTGTGATGGATGTCCAATCCATGGAGGAGGACGACTTTGAATTTCCTCCGCACGACGGCAGCAGCGTTGCGATCAACACCAATACGATGGAGAGTCGTCGAAGCAAGGGCTCAGCGCAGGTCCGAACACATACTAGGCGCATGCTGCGTTTTTCCCGCTTTCCGGTGTAAAAGGGGTCCGGGTTTCCATTCCCCGGCAAAGCCCCTGGAGCATCGCTAACGCGATAGGACTTACCCTTACTGTACGTCGCTGACTTTCCCGTTCAGGAAAGTCACTTTCAGATCCTTGTACACATAAATCTGTTTGGACCCGAGATTCACTTTCTTGTCGGGTTGGCCCATGGCTGCTTCGACTTGATCCGGAGTCATTCCCTTCTCGATGCTCGCCGGTTCGGCAGGCGCCGGTTGCGCCGCTGGCTGCTGCTGTTGACCTTGATCCTGACCGGCTTGCTGACCACCTTGCTGCTGCCCGCCCTGATCTCCGCCCTGCTGTTGGCCGCCGCCTTGGTCCTGCTGCGCGTCCTCGCTGCTGATCGTCAGCACTTGTCCGATGGTATCTTCTACCCCACCGGCAGCTGCGCTTGCCAGGGATCCTTTCGGAAACTGGAACACGACATTCGCCTTGTTATAAGTTGGCGGATCCGTCTTGTTGCATGTGTCGCAGGCCACAATTTCCAGAGTCACCGTATCCTTGGCCACGTTCACATCGATCTTCATGGGATAGACTTTGTCGCCCACCGCGAACAGATGCGTCGTCTGTTCCTTGCCAAATTTTCCCATGATGGATTTCCGCCCCATCAACGACAGGCTGTTCGGTGCTTTGATCGCTCCGTTCTCGTACCTGTTGGAGAGAACATTCTGGTCTCCATAAGGCACCGCCAGGATCCCACCCTTCTGGATAGCCAGCAGCGTGCCCTTTTCCACCACGGAATATCCGCTCGTGTCCGATCCCATTTTCACCAGTTTGTATTGCGCCGCCAGTTGCTCCTGCAGAGAAACAGCCTGTGAGTTTGCCCATGAGAACGGATAGATTGTGGCGGCCAGAAGAACAATCCCTGGAATCAAACTGCGGACTTTCCGTGACATGCTACGCCCTCCGATTTAGCTTTTTAGACTTAATCCCGACGAACCACGCCCCCAATTCAGCAGAGATTCTCGGACCCTTCATTGCAGAAAGGGAGCGTCATAGTCCGACGCCCCCATAGTTGACTATCTGTAGAACCGCTGGTTGCACCCGTCGGTTCTAGTTTCCTCCGCCAGATGCAGTTTCCTGCTTGACCTGCGATTCAGTCTGGTCGGCCTGCTGCTGTTGGTCTTGCAGAGTCTTCGCCACACTGGTATCCGGTGGCGGAGGTTGAACGGCCCCTGCCTGGGTACCCGTGTCCGGCGCCGCTGGCATGCCGCCGGTTCCCTGCTTCTTGGCCAGCTCGCCCATGCCGTTGGTGATGTTCTCCTGGAAGTGGTTGTACATCTCCTGCAAGTCATCCACTTTCACGGCAACGGTTTGTCCCGACGCACAATCGCCTTTCTTGGTCGCCGAGACACTGGCGTTCACGGTCTGGTCAGCATCGGGCGTATCCGTCAGGCGCGTAATCACGTCACCTGATGACAATGCGCATTCCTGACCGTTGGCCACCACCGTCACGTCGGAGTCCACCACGAACGTCCGCTGAGATGGATCAAGTGCCGGCGGTGGTTGATCGCTAGTCGGCGCCGGCGCTGCGGCCGATGCCTGTCCCCCACCCGAATCCTGGCTAGCCTGCGTCTGCTGCGCAGCCAGCTGGGCTTTTATTTCTTGGGCAATCGCTTCTTTCACCTCGGGAGTCAGCGCCACTGGGCCCGCGGCTGCCGCGGGAGCTGGTGCCGCGTCTCCACCACCTCCGCCGCCACCGTCCCCAGCGCTGGCAGCCGCATCCTCTGCCATCGCGTCCGCGTTGGCCTCTTGCCGCGCCGCATACGCCGCCTGCAGTTGCTCTGATATCAAATAATCCGTCAGCCAGTAGTACGGCGCAGCATAATAGGGATACGGATTCCACCACCCCCCGTAGAAGCCCCACCACGGCGCTCCTCCCCAGCCCCATGCCCCGATGCCCCAATAAACCGGCGCTCCCCAAGGATGCCAGCCCCATCCATAAAATCCCGGATGGTACCAAACCCCTGGGTAGTAGCCATAGTACATATGTCCGCCCCATCCATAGCCGCGATAAAGTCCGACATGGTAGCGTCCACCGGCGTAGAAAGTCCGCGAGTAATAGGCGTGCCCGCCGCGGGTCACGTAGGCACGTTGCACATAGCCGCCATGTCCCCTCGTCACGATGCGGGCTCCGTTGCGCTCACTCACCACCGTGCGACCGCCGCGAACCCCGTGGTTAATCTGCATGCCATTGCGATTGATGGAGCGAATCGATCCATTGGGGCGAACGCTCGCCGTTCCTCCGCCCTTCAGAGAAACCGTCCTGCCGGGAGGAGTATGGCTGCCAACGTTGCCTCTGCTGGCCGTCGCCGGACGACCCCCAGCTGCACCACCCGGACGCGCGCCCGCCGCGCCGGGACGACCCGCCGCTGCACCCGGACGACTACCCGTCGTAGTGTGGCCCGCTGCTGTTCCCGCATGACTTCCTGCCGTCGTCCCCGGACGGCTACCCGTCGTTGTGTGGCCCGCCGCCGCACCCGGACGGCTCCCCGTCGTAGTGTGACCCGCCGTACTCGGGCGACTCGTAGTAGTGTGACCTGCCGTGCTCGGGCGGCTCGTCGTTCCATGGGAAGGTGTCGTAGTATGCGATTGGGTTGCTCCATGCGATGGCGCTGCATGCGACGGCGCGGAATGCGAGGGTGCTGCATGCGCTGGCGCTGACTTCGCCGGCGCGCTGGGATGGGAACCGCCTCCACCCCCACTCGGCTTGTGCTGGCCCCAGGCGAACGCCGGAACCACTAAGGAAAGCAGAAGCACCAGCCCCTTCTGCAAAATCTCTTCTCTCGTCGAAGTGCGATTCATTACTGCCTCCTGAGCATCAAAACTCATACCGCCAGTTTATGTTCCGAAAACACGCCCTCGAGTGCGTCCTGAGTAGCTGGCTCCGGATCCTGTCTCCATAAACACAAAACTCGTCAATTCCGCGCGCGTTAATTGAAATTAATTTCAAGGGCCCCGAGGAAGGCCGCAGGATGCAGGATCCGTCGCCACCGGATGTCATCGGCAACCTGTATCGTGGGGCGAAAAAACGTTACCAGAACTTCGCCATGCGCGCAATCATTCTGTGGGTAACCTCTTGAGTTACAGCCACGCCTGGAACCGTCCGCATCTCCTCAAACCGCCACTTCAAACACCACAGTCGTGTCGATTGTGCGGAGGACTTCCCTCTGCCTCTCCGCTGCTGTAATCTATGCTGTCTTTATCCGGAGGAATTCCTTGCGCTACCTCGATCGCCTGCAGCCTCTCGCGCTCTTCATCATGCGACTCACCCTGGGCGCCGTAATGGTCGGCCACGGATACCATAAGGTTTTCGGTGGACTGCAACAGCACGCGCACTTCGTTGCCAGCCTCGGACTGCCTGCCTGGACCGCGTATCTGTCATCTTTCGCCGAGTTTTTCGGCGGAATTCTCGTCCTGCTCGGCCTGTTTACTCGCGCCGCTGCCTTCGCCATCTGCATCGATCTTTCTGTGGCCATCGCGAAAGTACACTTCCACAACGGATTGATGGGCGAGCACGGCTACGAGTTCCCCTTAGCGCTGGCCACGCTAGCCTTCGCGCTCATCTTCTTCGGTGGCGGCCCCATGGCCTTCGATCACATTCGCGCCCCCGGTGGCGGCGGAAAATCCAAATAGCCGCAACTTTTTGTCGCCTTCCGGGTTTAACCGGCTTTGCAGGGAGTCGGTCCGAAATCGTGGGCTGAGCCTGCTTTCTTGACGTTTCTTTACAGGAATTTGGCTTGAGTTGAATCTATCTCACGCGTGAAATTATGATGGGTAGCGAACAACTTTGTTACATCCGAAGGATTTTGTAAGCGCATCTTACCGCTTACCACGAACTGATTGGAGGCTTCTCTTGAGAAAGTTAGCTCTTCTCGCACCGATCTTTGCCCTATTGTTCTCTTGCCACTTCGCCGCCGCCCAACAGGGCGACATTATGTTCTTCGGCGGAACCTTGTTATCCTCCTCGCCCAGTTCCAGCGAATTGGCCCTGGGAAACATCTCGGAAAAGGGTGGCGCTTACCTTGGCGTTGGCGGAGATGTTGTCGGCTTCAAGAGACGCTTGGGCTTCGGCGTTGAAACCTCTTGGAGAGCCAGCCAGGCGAGCTACTTCGGTTATGAAAGCTATCGTCCCATCCTCACCGACTTCAACGCAGTATTCCAGCCGAAGCTCGGAAAGAAAGTGGGCCTCGATCTTTTTGGCGGCATCGGTATCGCCAGCACCCGCTTCTACGTGCCCTATGCCACCTCGTGCAGCTATTTCTCCGGCTGCATCAACTACACCACCCAGGATCACTTTATGCAGGATCTCGGCGGCGGCATCCGCTATTACGTCTGGCATCACTTCTTTGTCCGTCCCGAGGTTCACTACTACCACATCGATGGCAACAATAACGTGAACAGTGGTGGCTTCAGCACCAACAACGTATTCCGCGTCGGCGCCTCTATCGGATACACCATCGGCAACGACTAAGCTCTTGACCCCGCCGTGCGCACGGCGGGTTTGATATCATCGGGACGAACTACTTCCGATCGCCGGGATCATTGTGTTCCCGCAGCCGTTCGCGGCTGCTGCACCGGCGCGCCACCAATCGAGTGGGTGCGTTCCAGAAACCCGCACGAACTGACAAGGGGATGTATTGAGAAAATTCGCGCTGCTCGCACTCGCGTGTGCGGTTCTTTCGTGCACAAACTTCGCCTCTGCCCAGCAAGGGGATATCATGCTCGGCGGCAGTATCCTCCTGTCCCCTACGATAAATAACGACTCGGTGAACTTCCAACCGCCCGCCGAAAAGGGTGGGACCTACTTCAACGTCAGTGGCGACCTCATCCCGTTCAAGCACCGCCTCGGTTTGAATGTCGAAACCTCCTGGAGATACAAGCGCCGGGACTATCCCGACAATGGCGAAAGCGTCCGCCCCTTCCTGACGGACTTCAACGTTCTCTTCCAGCCAAAGTTGACGAAGAAGTTTGGCCTCGACCTCTTCGCGGGCGTTGGCGTCGCCAGTTACCGCTTCTCTCTTCCCGAAGCCACTTCCTGCAGCATCCCAACCGGTGGATGCACCTTCTTCAATAGCAGTAACCACTTCATGGAGGATCTTGGCGGCGGCGTGCGCTATTACGTTTGGCACCACCTACCGCACATCTACGTCCGTCCCGAAGTTCACTACTATCACATCCAAAATAACGTCGAGTTCAATTCTCCCAACCTGTTTCGCGTCGGCGCCTCGGTTGGCTATACCTTCGGCTCCGACTAAATCGCGCACTTCTCCACAAAAACAATAAAGGCAGCGTCTTGTGACGCTGCCTTCCCTTTACGCTACCGCCGAGTTCTAAGGTTCCCGCTCACAAATCTCAGCCTCGTGGATCGCCGCGTCTATATGCTCAATCGCTTTGGCGCGGTGGCCGTGGAACTCGCCCTCGGCGTGTTCCATGTGTTCGCGGGCATGCCGAAGTGCCTCGATCGCCTCATGCACGCGTGGGTGTGGAGGCTGGGGGGTTGGCGCCGCTACCGCGGGACTGGCCGGAGCCGCCGCCACTGCAGGCGCCGCCGCCTTCGGTCCAGCTGCCGCCGCCGTCAAGGCCAGCGTCAACAGGAGCATTGCCGTAATCAAGAGAGTCAAGAACCCGATTTTCTTCATACGCTTCCTCCTCGTCCGAATTCCGGCGCGGACGCCGCCAGTAAGATCAATGCCCACGGCTCGCCTGCCCGTGACACCCGCACAGTATAAGCTGCGGCTCCCTCGAATCCTCCTGTGTATGGTTGACTGTTAAGGTGCGCTTCCAGTTGGCGACCTGCGGCTTCTCCACCACCACAACAACACGCCCATGACCACCACAATACTCACCGCCAGATCGAAGCGCCGCAGATCATAGGCCACTCGGCCCCAATGCCGGCCAAACGAATATCCCGCTCCGCAAATCAGCGTCACCCAGACCGCTGCTCCCAGGAAGTTGAAGAGCGTGAACTTCCGCCAAGACATGTGGAGCGCTCCCGCCAGCAGCGACGCCAGCACTCGCATCCCGAAAAGAAATCGCGCCAAAAATACGGTAGGCGCTCCATACCGCTCGAATAGCCGCTCTCCTCGTGCCAGGCTCTCCGCGCGAATAGAGAAGACATGCTGGTAACGTTCGATCAGCGGCCGCCCTCCGTGGCGACCAAAAGCAAAACCGAGTTCTCCGCCCAGCGTCGTGGCTACAATGCCGACCGCGATGACCCAAGGAAACCGCAACTCGTGTTCGGAATAAGCCAGAAAGCTTGCCAGCAGCAGTATGGTCTCGCCCGGCAGCGGCAGCCCCGCGCTCTCCAATAGCAACATCGCCGCGACCGCCCAGTATCCGTAGTGCACCAGCGCGTCGCGCAGGAGATTCACAATGTGGTGGGGCATGATTAGAAGCTCGTGTGGGGACAGCCGCCCTCGGCTGTCCATGCCGAGCGAAGCTCGGCCGCCATTCTCAGTTTCCGCGAACTTACGGTGCTCTCAGCCAGCTGCGCGCGAACCCCTTCCTCCGCAGTCATCGCGCCCGGCTCGCTTCCTTTATTCAGGCTGGAAGCTTCTCACGCGTCAGGAATTCAATCAACTCCCGATTGAATTCCTCCGGACACTCTTCGTAGGGCAAATGTCCGATGCCCGGAAAAACGATCAGCTTGGAATTCGGAAAATATTTCGCCAGCGGCTCCGCCGACGAAGCGTACACGGCGGGATCTTCGCTCCCCCACATCAAAAGCGTCGGGACGCTCGCCAACTTCGGCAGAGTCGCCTCCAGTTCGCGCAGATCCTGTGTCCACGTCTTCACAATGCTCAAGGCGTGCTCGAACAATCCCGGCTTCGCCAGCGGTGCCGTGTATCCCTCGAGCGTTCCCGGCGGAATTCTATCGCGGGTGCTATAGAGGCGGGCGTGAAAATAGGGATACAGGAAAGTCATGCGCTCCATTCCGAAGCGGAACAACGGCGTGCCCAAATTGCTGCCGGCAAACGGCGCCAGCCATTGTCCATGCGCCGAATACGGATTCACCGGCGCGACCAGTATCAAGCGCCTCAGATTCAGGCCGGCGTTCCCGCTCAAGCACTCCGCAGCCGCCATCATTGCGACCGCACCGCCGCGCGAAGTCCCCAGCAAATCAAAAGAAGTGATTCCCAGCCTTGCGATAAACTGCAGAACGCGTCGCGCGGTCCCGCGCACCGAATGGTCGATTCCCACCGGGCGATCCGAGAATCCCGCCCCCATCATGTCCGGCGCGTAAACCGTGGCATACGGCGCCAGGGCGGGCATGGTGTAGCGCCACGAAAACGAATATCCCAGCAGCCCGTGCAGCAGAATCAGCGCCGGTCCGGAGCCCGCACGTAGATACCGCATGCGCGCCCCATCCATCTCCATCCAGCATTCTTCCACCCCGGGACTGAATCCCGGAAAGGGCGCAGCTGGAGTTCCCCGGTCTACCGTCATCACCGCCAAATCTTCTGCTCCGAATCTTCTCGTTGAAGACAACTCTTTCGCCGCCGCCGGATTCTATTTAAGTGAACATCGCCTCTGTTCGCTTCACTTGGGGAGCTTCGGCTCCCCGTTTTTCTCAGCAGTGATCAGTGGCCAGTGCCTCGTGGTCAGCAAAGACGGAACCGAGGTTACTAACTACTGACCACTGGCCACTGTTCTCTTCTTCCTCAACAGTTTCTTCAGCACTCGAATCCCCTTATCCACATGCTTCTCTTCCAGCAAGTATGGAGGCAGAAACCGCACGACGGTATCGTGCGTGCTATTAAACAAAACGCCCTCGGCCAGAGCCTCATCCACAATCGGCCTCGCCGGAATCGCCAGATTGATCCCTTGAATGAATCCGCGCCCGCGCACTTCCTTCGCCGCCGGACTTTTTTCCGCAACCGCCTTGAGTTCCTGCTGCAGGTAAGCTCCAACTTTATTCACATTGTCGAGCAGTTTCTCTTCTTCCACAATGGCCAGAAACTCCAGCGCCACGCGGCACGCCAGCGGACCACCACCAAACGTCGTCCCATGCTGCCCCGGCGAAATCGCATTGGCAAATTCTTCTTTCGCGATGAACGCTCCCAGCGGAAGCCCCGCCGCGATCGGCTTGGCAATCGCCACAATGTCCGGAGTCACGCCAAAGCTCTGAAACGCAAACATTGTCCCCGTGCGCCCCAGCCCGCACTGGATCTCATCAAAGATCAGCGCTGCGCGATGCCGGTCTGCCGCCGCCCGGCACTCTTGCAAAAATTCCACCGAGCACTCATAAATTCCGCCTTCGCCAAAAATCGGCTCCAGCACAATCGCGCAAGTATTGTCATTCACCGCCGCCCGCAAGCCTTCCACGTCGTTCTGCGCAACAAACGTCACCTCTTCCAGCATCGGCTCAAATCCCCTGCGATGCTTCTCCTGCCCGGTCAGCGAGAGCGCACCAAACGTCCGCCCATGATACGACCCCTCGAGCGCCACCAGCCGCGACTTCCCCTCGCCGCCCGCGCGATGTCCCGCCAGCCGCGCCAGCTTGATCGACCCCTCAATCGCCTCGGTCCCACTGTTCTGAAAAAACGCCCGATCGAGACCGGAAAGTGTGCAGAGCTTCTCCGCCAGCGCGCCTTGATACTCGTGGTAATAAAGATTCGATACGTGAATCAGCTTCGCCGCTTGCTCCCGAATCGTCTTCACTATCCGCGGATGCGCGTGCCCCAACGCATTCACCCCCAGCCCCGAAACAAAGTCGAGATAGCGCTTGTCGTCGAGATCATAAAGAAACACGCCTTTCCCCCGCGTCAACACGATGGGATAGCGATTGTAAGTCCCCAGCAAATATTTCTTTTCCAGCTCTGCGATTTGTTCAAATGTTTTCATAGGAAGACTCGATTCTACCGGAAGAGGATAGTTAACGTTGCGATGTGCGTTAAGGATTCAGACCTGGCGTTTGGAACGGCCGGCGGCAGGTTCCTGCTCGACAAGAAGAGTCGTACGAGAGAAAATTCAACCCAGGACGATGGCTCAATGCTGCGTTCGGACATACGGGAGAGATCAATGAACTTTACATTGAAAGATTGGATCGAGGTCGCTCTTTCGAGCGTGTTTGCCCTGGTCGTATTTGGCAACATCTCTTCCAAAGCCGGCTATCCGCGGTGGCACGGCTTGGTCATGGCCATTCCGGTCGTGAATGTTGTGGCAATACTCTTCTTCGCCTATTCCACTTGGCCAATTGAGAGCAAACTGCTGGACTTGGAGCTTGGCGGTTCGAAGAAAGGTCTCTAGCGCCAGCAGGACGTTTGACAATAGCCCGGCATTTCAACGCCGGGTTGGGATGTTGTCATTGAATCCCGTCCCGTAGGGACGACTGAAATTGTTCCGGTGTTGTCGGCCCTCACATGTACGTCCCGACACCTTCCTTGTGGTGATTTTCAGCCATCCCTACGGGATGCGCCTCCGTATTAACGAGCCCTCCCGGATTAACGAGCCCTCCCGGCGCTAAAGCGCCGGGCTATTTCCGGGCGTCCTCCGGACGCAAAAGTCGCGACGCTCTCGCCCTGCCGCCACCCAACGGTCGGAGCCGGATGCCATTCTGGGAAACAAAAGCGTCCGAAGGACGTTTGATAATAGCCCGGCGTTTCAACGCCGGGTACGATTGTGCATGTTGGGATTCCGTCTCGGCGGGACGGCTGATCTTTCTCCTCGGAGCCTACCTTGGCGCACACCTACGTCTCTGAACTCATCCATTGCGTCTTCTCCACCAAAGATCGCCGCAACCTGATATCGCCGGAGGTGCAACCTCAACTCTGGTCATTCCTCGGCGGCATCGCCCGCAGGAACGGATTCAAAGCACTCATGGTAGGTGGAACCGAAAATCACGTGCATATCCTGCTGTCATTGCCCGCGACCTTGACGCTAGCAAAGGCCATGCAATTGGTAAAAGGCACGTCGTCGCATTGGATGAATGAAACATTCAAAACGGAATTTGGATGGCAGGAGGGCTATGGCGCCTTCACTCTTGGAATCTCGCAAAAGAACGACACCATCGCCTATATCCAAGCCCAAGCCGAACATCATCGCAAGCGCGATTTTGAAGAAGAGTTTCTGGCGTTCTTGAAGAGGAACGACGTGGAATATGATCCAAAACACGTGTGGGGATGAATTCAGGCATCCCTACGGGATGCACCTCCTCGTGGACGACCGCGCCCGGCGTTAAAAACGCCGGGCTATTATCAGGCGTCCTCCGGGCGCAAGCATCAATGGGCATCGCCTAGCAACCGGCGAAGCCGGGGACAGACGGGACATTCCCCACTTTTCTGAGCGGTCAGTGCCACAGGTCCCCACAACACTTTCTCCGATCAGGTGTTCATATCTGTGAGCGTCCCGCACGGCGTATCGGCGAGACATCAAATACGACCAACGAGGACACGATATGAAGAAATGGCTTGCCCTGGCGGCATTGCTGCTGCCTCTCTCTCTGGCGGGATGTTCTCATCCCCGCCCGATATATGCCGAGCCGCCTCCGCCCCCAGATTACACGGAGATTTCTCGCCAAGGTTTTCACGATGGATTCGCAGCCGCACGGCGCGATGTTGATCAGGGAAAACCACCGGATGTCGAGCGCCACCCGCGATTCCGCAATCCTCCGGTACCGCCGGCGGCTTTTGAGGACTACCGCCACGGTTTCAGAGAGGGCTACCACGCGTTCCTCCATCACGGCTAGGCGCGTGACTCGGCCAAATAATCTTGAAGCGCCCCGTCCAAGCTCAGCTTCGACGGGGACTTCGATGCCGCCTCAATACAGCCCCTTCTCCCCCGGCGGTCGCGTCTTCCACCTTCGATGCACCCACAGCCACTGCTCGGGATACTTCCTCACGTAGTCTTCAATGATCGAAGTAAATTTCTGCGTGTTGGCCTGGATATCCGCCTCCAGATCACCCGTACGCACGAGCTCCACCGCCGGATCAAAGCGCAACCAGTATTTGCCCAGCTCCGCATCCCAGATCGTGAACGTCGGCACTACGGCCGCATCGGTGCGCAGCGCGATTCGTGCCAGCCCGCTCGCCGTGCATGCCGGGATCCCGAAAAAATCCACAAAGATCCCCTGCGGCGGAGTCATGTTCGTGTCCATCAACATGCCCACCACTTCTCCCGCTCGCATCGCCGAGAGCAGTCCGCGCACAAAATCGTCTTTGTCTACGGTTTTGTTGCCATGCATAGTGCGATACTCGCGGATCAAGCGGTCGAGATACTCATTGTCCAGAGGACGCATGACCACATGCATCCGATGCCCGTGCATGGAATGCGCAAACGCGGAAAGCTCCCACCCGCCAAAATGCGCGGTCAGAAATAGAACTCCCTTGCCGCGCGCGTACGCCTGCTGGTAATTCTCCAGCCCGTCATACACAATCACCTGCTCAACATTCTCCATTGTGTATTTGGGAAAGTGACAAACCTCGGCCAGCTGGCGTCCGAGCGAAGCAAATTCCCCGCGCAGAATCCGCGCCCGCTCCGCCTCAGTTTTTTCCGGAAACGCCATGGCAAGATTGCGCATGCCCACTTGCCGCAATCGCAAGTGCAGAAGATAAACCGCCCAGGCCAGGCCAATGCCCGCTGCGCGGGCCAAGGGCCGCGGCAAACTACCGAGGATTTTAATGAACGGCCAGGCTGCCGCGTACTCAAGTCGCTGCCGCATCGGGGGAAGCGTGACGGTACCACCGCCAAAATTTATTTGCAAACCTAGGTCTTGTCATTCCGAGCCGCTCGCAGGCGCGCGCGCCGAGAGCGTGGGAGGAATCCGCTGTCTGCCGACCGCAGCAAAAAAGCAGGTTCCTCACTTCGCTCGGAATGACAACCTACTGATTGCCCTCGTTTGGCTCGCATCCTTACTTCGCGGCCGCCTGCGCCCACTGCGCCAGTGACGACAGAAACGCATTCGCACCCGCGGGCGGATCAATCTCCCCAACCAGAGCCGTCCGGAACGGAACCATGCGTCCGTAGAACTCCCGCGTGCTGTCTTTGTCCTGTTTGATCACGGCTCCGTTCAGACTGATGCCCGCAAACAGCCCGCGCGCTCGCGAATAGGTCAGCACCTCGGCCCGCATTTTCCAATCCGTATTTCCCTCCGCGTGACGTCCCACCGGACCCGCCGCCACCGAGGCGTCTGCCCCCAGGGCAAACTCGCTCGAGAGCAGATGCTTCATACCATCCTTGTTCATGATCAGCATCACCAGGTCGACCGCCTGCCCGCCGATCTGAAACCCAAAGCTTCCACCCGTCACCACAAAAAATGCCGGCGCACTCCAGCCCTTCTCAGTGCGGCAACTCGCCAGCCCGCGCCCATACTTCGCGCCCACAATAAATCCGCCCTTGAGCATCGACGGCACCACTGCCACGCACTCCGCCGACCCCAACACTTCCTGAGGGATACCTTTATCCGGCGCTCCCTGAATCTCGTTCAGCACGTCCGCCGCGGCCTGCACCCGCTCCGTAGCCTTCGTTTCCTCATCCGCGGCGAAAGAGAAGGAAGAGAAAGACACAATCAGGATCAACAGCAAGAACTTTTTCATGGTCCTCACCACACAAAGATTTTCTGGGATCTGGTACTTGGATTGTAAACGAAGCGCCCGCTGTTGTATCAGCAACGCTTAACTGAAAAGGTCCGCTAGGATATCTGGACGGAGTAGAGATTTGAGGACAAAAAAATCGGGGCTGAAAGCAGTGACCCTAATCGCCACTCTCAACCCCGTCTCCCAGGTTCTGTGGTAGGTGAGGTGAGTATGCGCGGCAGCCGTTTTCTCGACAAGATTACCGAGGTCATCGTCCCAAAGTTACCAGGTGCCCAACCCCAGCGCGGGCAGTTTCAGCTAGGAGCTAGCAGCTAGAAGCGCTTTACTTCGCTGCCACCAGCGAATGCGTAATCGCGTGCACCGACAGCGCAATCCGGTTCTGCACGCCCACTTTGCGCATCAACTTCGCTACGTGAGCCTTCACCGTGCGCTCTTCAATGCCAAGCTGCGAGCCAATCTCTTTGTTCGAGCGACCGGCCACCAGCATCTCCAGCACTTCTTTTTCGCGGTCGGTAAAGGTCACGCGACCGGCCGGAAAAATCCGTCCCGGCGCCGACGATACCCGCTCGATGAACATGGAAAGCACTTTACGCGGTGCCCACACCGATCCCTGACTCACGATGCGAATGGCTTGCGCAAATTCCGCGGGCGAGGCCGCTTCGTCCACATAACCTTTGGCCCCTGAGGCAATCGCCTTAAGAATGGTCTCTTCGTCCACTCCCGAGCCGGTCACGATAATGCGCAGATCCGGCCGCGTCGCCTTCAGGCTCGCCATCACATCAAATAGGTTTTGGCCGGAGCGATTTCCCAGAAGAATCAGGTCCACATCTTGCAACGTGGAAATCTCGGGCAATCCAGCGGAGATCAGTTCGAACTCGGGCTCGGTATCGAACAGGGCGCGAAATCCCACAAACCTCAGCGGGTCGCTCTCCACCACGGCAATTTTGATAATCGGTTTTCTCGCTACGGCTGCTTTCATAGGTATCCCTGTAGGGCGTAGTTTCTTAGCTAGAGCATAGCGGCATTTCCCTGCCCTGCAAAGAGAAGGTGACCGAAGTCGAATTACGGGAGTAACATGAAAAAAAGGGTCAGGAAACCCTTCTAAAAAGGAAATGGCGCGCTAATTCTCTGCGCGCCGCCCGCGGAGAACATTCAGGATGAAGATTGGTTCGCTTCGTTTTGTAGCCGTCATCGCCAGCATCGCATTCACCGTTAGCGCCCTGTTTGCAGTGGTTCCAGCAGTTGCCGCGCAAGATACGGGCTCTACCTATCAGCCTAAGTTCCCCGGCGACCCCGCTCGCTCGGATTCCGAAGCCGCCGCTCTCGCCTACATGCGCGTCGTTCTCCGCGCCCAGCATCGCTTCGAAAAACAATACGGCCACTTTGCCACTTCGCTCGCCGAACTGGTTCACTCCGGTTCCTTCACCAAGCGCATGGTCGATCCCAATCGCGGAGATTACACCGCCGGCTTCAAAGGCAAGAAAGACAGCTTCATCCTCGTCATGACGCCCCAGCACCTCGACGCACAACACCGATCCTTCTACGCCGAAGATGACGGCAAAATCCACGCCGACGAGGAAAAGCCCGCCGACGCAGATTCTCCGATCGTGAAGTGATCGTCGCGAGTCATCCTGAGCGAAGCATGAACTTCGCGGATTCGAAGTTCATGCGAAGTCGAAAGATCCCTATCGCTCCTCGACAGCTGGCGTACAAACATGTCCCGAGTCCGCCGCGCTGTGCATCCCCACTTCTCGGTTTATGATGGATGAGGAATTCATCCCTGGAATCTGAAAGGAAGGAAACATGTCAGCCAGCATCGGCGCGCCCGCGCCCGAATTCACACTGAAAGACCAGGATCAGAAAGAAGTAAAGCTCAGCGACTACCGCGGCAAGAAGCGTGTCGTGCTCGTTTTCTATCCGCTCGACTGGAGCCCGGTTTGCACCAAAGAGCACGCCTGCATGGTCAACGATAAGAAGCAATTCGAGCAACTCGACGCCCAGGTCCTCGGCCTCAGCGTCGACAGCGTCTGGTCCCACAAAGCCTACGCCGATAAGATGGGCATCCACTACCCGCTGCTCGCCGATTTCCACCCCCGCGGCGCCGTCGCCGCCAAGTACGGCGTCTATCTCGAAGACAAAGGCATCACCGGACGGGCCATCTGCATCATCGACCGCGACGGCAAACTCGCCTGGCACAAAAACTATGACATCCCCGTCGTCCCCGATATCGACGAAGTCGCAAAAGCGCTGGCTGCAGTGAAATAGTTCCCGAGGGTGCCCCACCCTTCTCGCGGTTTCTTGCGAGAGGGTGGGGGTTTTGACTTCTCCTACATCCCCGCCTTAATCTCCATCGCCTTCCCGCCCTGATAACTCACCACCAGCGGCTTGCCCCCATTCGGATACCTCACCGTCTTCTCGTCCGACGACGCTCCCGCATCCGGCACTCCCATTCCCACCGCAAAATCAGCCTGCAGCTCATCCATCCCCGGCTTCACTTCGTGCTGCGCAATCGCCTGCCACACATCCGCCGGCCAGTGCTTGTACAAATCATGCGGATCTTCCACATAAAACATCTCATCGGAATAAATCTTGTACTGGCCATCACTCTCGAATCCGATCGGCACGGCGTAGTCATGTCGATCCTTCTCAAAAGTCGCCACTACTTGCTTCCGGCCGCCCGGCGCCGGGACCACCATCACGTCGGTTATCTCGAGCCGCTCGATCGGCCCCAACAGTCCCGCATCGTGCGCAAAATCGACACTCTTCGCCACTGGGACGTACCGGTAATACGTATAGCGATATCCTTCCTTCACCCAAACCGGCTGCAGCGTCAACTGTTTCGCCGACTTCAAATCGTAGGGATACAGCTTCTTCGGCGTGACGTAATAATCGGGATTCGAGTACCCGGCATTTCTGGCTGCCTGCTGCTTCTGCGCTGCAACATAATCCTCATGCCGCTGGTAAAGGATGTATCCCGCGCGCGCTCCGGCCACCGCAATGGCCAGCGCCAGCGCAACCTGAATCCACTTCTTCGCGTCTTCAGTCATCATTGCGAAAAAACTCTACCACTTTGTCGTCCTTGAATCGACTTCGTCGCGATACTTTGAAGCCTGTAGAATGGTCCCGTTTGGGAGGTAGTTTTCGCACCAATGCCCGGTCGTGGAAGTTGCCCAGCATGTGGTGGAGACGGTAAGTGCACCGAGTGCTTCGGTAGCGGCACCAATGTCCATCTGAACGAGGATGAAGCAAAATGCCGAAACTGCGGTGGAAGCGGCATCTGTCCAATCTGCAATGGCTCCGGCAGAAGAATCGGCGGTGCGACTGAATTGACGGATCTAGGCTTGTAAATCAATCTGCACCCACAGCCCTGGAGATTGAGTTGAGTTAAACTAGACTAGAACCCATGCCCCCAGTCACCGAACAAGATGTCCTCAGCGCCTTGAAGAGTTGCTACGACCCCGAGATTCCCGTCAACATCGTCGACCTCGGTCTCATCTATACCGTGAACTTCGCGCCCGTCCCCGCCGACACTCCCGAGCTGGCCAAACAGGACGTGACCGTCGACATGACCCTCACCTCGCCAGGCTGCCCCGAGCACGTCAACATCAGCGCGCAGGTAAAATCTCGCCTCGAACAGTTACCCGGCATCCGCAACGCCGCCGTCAATGTTGTCTGGACTCCGCCGTGGACTCCCGAGCGCCTTAGCCCCGACGCCAAGAAACAGCTCGGCATCGACTAAAGGATCGCAGTTTGCTTGTCATCCTGAGCAAGCGTTTTTCGCGCGGCGAAGGATCTGGGCGAGCCCCGCGAAGCGTCGCGTTCTCTGCGACGCAATAATCGCGCGTTTGGCTCGCTTCCCTATCGCGACTAGCCTGCTCCTTCATCCACCAATTTCTTCCCAGGCATCCATCGCGCTCTGGCCCGCTGCTTCCGTGATTCTTTTCCCGGCGCGCGCCGCCATCTCCATGACATGCATCCCGCGGTCGAAATAATCCGGCAACTGCCTCCGCACGTTCTCAAACTTTTCCGGATACTCCGCTGCCAGCATCGCCAGTGCCACTCCGCCCGCCAGCACTCCTGCCGGATATCTTTTCTTCACGAATAAAACCGTCGCCGCTCCCACCGAAGCCGCCACCACCGCCTTCTTCCAGCTTTCCATGTTTCCCCTCACGAAGTCTCCCTCACGAAATTTTTTCTTCACGCGATTGTACCCCGCTCCCTTACATTTACTCACCTCTCTCCGATGCCTTTTTCCTCCTCCGCGTTGTGAAGACCCTGGCTCGATACTCCGCCGGCCGCGCCAATATTCGCTCACGCCCCATCCTTTATATATACTTTCCCGTTCTCGCCGGAGGCCCCATGTCGCGCCGCTCAGCCACACACACTATTCCCAACTCAATCTCCATCTCCCCAAGCCCAAATCATCTTGTTCTCCTCGCGATCCTCACCCTGGCCGTCGCCGCCTCCGCGCAATCCAAACCCCGCGCCCGCGATCTCGGCGTTCCTTTCGACGGCACGCCCGGCCCTAACAATGCCATTACTGACGTCAAAGGCGTCGAAGTCGGCCACACGACGCTCATCTCCGGAAGCGGCAAGCTCGTAGTCGGCAAGGGCCCGGTCCGCACCGGAGTCACCGCCATCCATCCCCGCGGCAAAGCTTCCAACGACGCCGTATTCGCCGCTTGGTTCACTCTCAACGGCAACGGCGAAATGACTGGTACCACCTGGGTCGACGATTCCGGCTTCTTGAATGGCCCTGTCATGATCACCAACACGCACAGCGTTGGTGTCGTCCGCGACGCCGTCATCGCATGGAAAGTGAAACATGGCACGCCCGATATGGAGGGCTACTGGTGGTCGCTGCCCGTCGTCGCCGAAACCTGGGACGGCTGGCTCAACGACATCAACGGATTCCACGTTCACCCTGAAGACGCCTGGCACGCCCTCGACGTGGCTCACTCCGGCCCGGTCGAAGAAGGCAACCTCGGTGGCGGAACGGGTATGATCTGCAATGAATTCAAAGGCGGCATAGGCACCTCTTCGCGCGTGCTCGACGCCAAATTTGGAGGCTACACGGTCGGCGTCCTTGTGCAGTGCAACTACGGACGCCGCGACCAACTGCGTATCGCCGGCGTTCCCGTCGGCAAAGAAATTCCCGAGCATCCCGCCTACGGCAATGATGACGACACCGGCTCCATCATCGTCATCGTGGCCACCGACGCGCCGCTCATCCCCACACAGCTCAAGCGCGTCGCCAAAAAAATTTCCCTCGGTCTCGGCCGCGACGGCAGTTACTCCGGGGACGGCTCCGGCGACATCTTCCTTGCCTTCTCCACCGCCAATCCCGGTGCCGTCGGCACCAAAGGATTGCACCAGCTCACCATGCTCCCCAACGATTCCCTCGACCCGATTTTCCTGGCGACCGTCCAGGCCACCGAAGAAGCCGTCATCAACACCATGGTCGCCGCTGAAACCATGAAAGGCATCGACGACCACGAGGCCATCGCCCTCCCTCACGACCGCCTCCGCGAAGTATTAAAGAAGTACAACCGCCTCGAAAAATAAAACTCGTCGGATGCTGTCATCCTGAGGAGGGCGTTTTTGCCCGCCGAAGGACCTGCGTGAGCCGCGCGATGCGTCGCGGTTTTTGCGACGCAATAATTCGCGCGTTTGGCTCGCATCCTTATCCTGCCGGGTGCCCCACCCTTCGCGATTTTGCGAGAGTGGGGATTTTGAATTTGAAGTTCTGTAACTCTGACCCATTTCCCATTTTGAAACTCCCCACTTCCCTACCCCCTCGTTACCTTCGCTGCCCCACCACCGTGCCTTCCACTTCGCCGCCAAAAGACTACACTCAAATTTGTGAAACGCCTCTACACCATCGGACGCGTCAAGGGCGGCATGAAGTTCACCTGCACCCACTGCGCCCACAACGTCAGCACACTCGACTTCGACCCCCGCGACGGCAACCTCCGCACCCAGGCCGCGACCGCCATCAACCGGCACGCCACCAGCGTCCATCACGAGCCCGTGATGTTCTCTTCGCTCGACTCCCAGCAGCACATCTGGCGCAGCTGATTCTGCCGTCCTCCAAAAAGAGAAAAACCATCAGATTGGGCGTAGAATTGCCCCGCATTTCAATCCACCAAGGAGATTCCCAATGAAACCAATGGGGCTGCTGTTGGGAACATGTTTGTTGGCAGGATGTGCAGCGTCGGTTGCGCAGGAACCTTCGGCAATGGAGCCGCCCAAGGTCCTGTCTGTTACTCGCGAATACACCAAACCCGGAAGAAACGGCACGTCTCACGAAAAAACCGAGAGCGCCTTTGTTCAGGCCATGGCCCGCGCCAAGTGGCCCACTCATTACCTGGCGGTCGAATCGGTCACCGGCAAACCACGCGCGCTCTTCTTTACTGCCTATGACTCCTTCGAAGGGTGGGAGAAGGACGTGCTGGCCGTTCAAAAGAATGCGGCTCTCTCGGCTGCACTGGATCGCGCCAACCTGGCCGATGGCGATTTGCTCGCATCCTCCGATCAGGCCGCACTGATGTTGCGTCCCGACCTGAGCTTGCGCGAAAGCGTCGATATTGCACACATGCGCTACTTCGAGATTTCCCGCATCCACATCCGGCCCGGACACGACAAAGACTTTGAGTCACTGGCCAAGCTGTACCAAAAGGGCTGCGAGAAGCTCCCGGGCTGCCACTGGGCCATGTATCAGTCGATGTACGGTTTGGAAGACGGTACCTACATTATTTTCAACCCGATGAAGTCCGCCGCGGAAATTGATCACAACCTCGGAAACATGAAAGGGTTCTCTGACGCTCTCGGAGAAGACGGCATGAAGAAGCTGGACGAATTGACCGCTCGTACGATCGATTCTTCCGAGACCAATCTGTTCGTCTTCAACCCGCGAATGAGCTATGTCTCGGAAGACTGGATCAAGGCCGATCCGGATTTCTGGAAGCCCAAGGCTTCCATGGCCGAGACCAAGAAGCCTTCCGCCAAACCGGCCGAGAAGCCAGCCGGTCAGTAAAGCGGAGCACCTTGTCCTTGCGATTGGTGTGTATCCCCACTTCTCGCGCATTTTTGTTCGCGAGAAGTGGGACTTAATTGCGTGTCTTCCTGTCCTCGACGCCCAGCAACATAGCCGGCGAGGCCAACCGGCTGATCCTCACTCCCTCAAGACATTTCCGCAATAAACCTACGATGGCAGACAATGACACTCTTTTGTCATTGCTGCCATGGTCCGCGGACATTAGCATCGTGTCATGAGGAAGCCGAGAAAGCTGCTGCCTAGTGCAAGCCGCTCCAAAACGATCGTATTTCTTGCCGCGCCCAGCACCCAGATCCTCGACGTAGCCGGCCCGTTTCAAGTCTTCGTTCGGGCCGCGGAGATCTTCGTGCGGCAGCATCCGAAGCACAGGCCGCCGTATGAGGTGCTGCTGGCAAGCTCTACTCGCCGCCGATCCGTTGTCACAAACTGCGGATTGGTACTGACCGGAACCGAGACCTTCCGCACCCTCCGTGGACCCATCGACACGCTGCTGGTGGCCGGCGGAACCGGCGTGGAAGAAGCCGCGCAAAGCGAAGAATTAGTTCTTTGGCTGCGAAAAACCGCTCAAAGGGTGCGCCGCATTGGTTCGATCTGTACCGGAGCCTTTCTGCTTGCCGAGGCGGGACTGCTGGACGGCAAACGCGCCGCGACCCACTGGAACTGGGCAGCCAAGTTGGCCAATCAGTACAAGCAAATCACCGTAGACCCCGATCCAATTTATATACGCGACGGAAACACCTACACCACTGCCGGGGTTACCGCCGGGATGGACTTGGCGTTGGCCCTGGTCGAAGAAGATCTTGGATCGCCCATGGCGTTGCAGGTAGCGCGCGAACTGGTTTTGTACTTGCGCCGCACCGGGGGTCAATCTCAGTTCAGCGCGGCTCTTTCCCTTCAGGCCTCCGATCGGAAACAGATTGAAGAGACTCGTTCCTGGATCCTCGACAATCTTGAACAGGACTTACCGGTTGAGAGGCTTGCCGCCAAGGCAGGCATGAGCCCGCGCCACTTTGCGCGCATCTTCCTCAAGGATACAGGCACAACTCCGGCCCATTTCGTGGAGCGCCTGCGCGTTGAAACCGCGCGGCGACGACTCGAGGAGTCGCGGGACAAACTGGAAAAAGTTGCCAACGATTGTGGTTTTGGCTCAATCCAAACTTTGCGTCGCTCATTTCTTCGCGTTCTCCGCGTTCCTCCAAACGAGTATCGGCACCGGTTCACGGACTCTACGCCAAACTGATTCCAAACAAGGAGTAAAGAAGATTATGAACAGAAGAGAATGGCTCCAGAGATCGGCGGTATTTGGCTTCGGCGCCGCAATACCATTCGCGGCTATCAATCTTTACACGGGCGCAACCCCGGCCAAAGCAGAGAGCAGTGTAGAAGACAATCCTGCCGATAGACCCAATCCGCTGCAGCCTCCCGCCAAGGGCGCCATCCCCGTGGCCTTTGTGGTCTCTCACGGCGCGGTGGTCATCGACTTCGCGGGACCGTGGGAAGTCTTCCAGGATGTCCATTCCGCCGAAGGCGTGGGATTCTTCCATCTTTATACTGTCGCCGAGACGACGAAACCGGTCACTGCCAGCGCGGGCTTGAAGATCATTCCTGACTACACTTTCCAAACCGCTCCTGCGCCCAAGGTGATCGTCATCCCGGCACAGAATGGAGAGAGCACGGCGATGCTCGACTGGATTCGCAAGTCGGCAAAAACCGCAGATGTCACCATGTCAGTTTGCACGGGTGCCTACGTGTTGGCCAAGACCGGCCTGTTGGCAGGGAAGGCCGCGACTACGCATCACAGCGCCTACAAAGAATTCGCCATGGAGTTTCCGGATATTCAACTCAAGCGTGGAGCCCGGTTCGTGGAAGCTGGGAACCTCGCCTCTGCGGGCGGCCTTTCCTCCGGCATCGATCTCGCCCTGCGCGTTGTCGAGCGCTATTATGGCCGCGCACGAGCCGAGCAGACAGCTGACATGATGGAATACCAGGGGCAAGGTTGGCTGGACCCCAACTCGAACTCGGCCTACGCGAAAGCACCCGTCTCCACCGACGAACATCCTCTCTGCCCGGTTTGCGAGATGGATGGGGATCCTTCTTTGAAGTCCGTTTACAAAGGCAAGACTTACTATTTCTGTTCGCCGGAACACAAGCAGATGTTCGACGAGGCTCCCAGTAAATTTGTCAGCTCAGCTTCAGGCCCACGAACTCTCCTTCAAGTGTGAATCACCATTGCCCGCGATGAACTTAGACCAACCTTGATACCAGGAGGCTAGAGACCTTGCGACCGCCGAAAACTGAATCCAGTCCATAAGCAAATTCGATTGGACTTGCTGTTGCCTCACACTTAGAGTCCTTGGGTGCAGCCTAGTCGTACCAGAACCCGCGGCCTGCTCCGTCGCATCAACCTGCCGGAGTCTGCCCAGGTTTTGTTTCGCCCGCCCTTCCGCAACTACCAGTTCGACAGCGCCTACGACGAAATGTTCGAGGCTCCCGGCATCCCACGCCCGCATTACCGCGCCCTGTTTCAGACCCTCCTTGATCTGCCTTCCGAGGAATTGCGCAAGAGCCAGCAAGCCGCCGAGCTTTCATTTCTCCACCAAGGCATCACCTTCACCGTTTACGGAAACTCCGAAGGCACCGAGCGAGTTTTTCCCAACGATCTTCTGCCCCGCATCATTCCCCACGCCGAATGGCGGAAGATCGAAAGCGGTCTCACCCAGCGCATCGCCGCCCTGAATCTGTTTCTCGAGGACATCTATCACAACGGCAGAATCCTGGCCGACGGAATCGTTCCGAAGGAATTGGTCTACACCTGCCGCCACTTTCGCCGCGAGATGCGTGGCCTGAATGTCCCCCGCGGAATCTATGTCAGCATCTGCGGCACCGATCTTGTCCGCCTTCCCGATGGCAGCTTCGCCGTGCTCGAGGATAATCTTCGCGTCCCCAGCGGCGTCTCCTACATGCTGGCCAACCGCAAGGTTTTGAAAAGAGTCTTCCCTACACTCTTCCGCGATTACGGCGTCTGCCCCGTCGACCACTACGCGCAAGCTTTGCTCGCAACCCTGCGCGCACTTACTCCGCCAAATTTCTCAAGCCGCCATGAGCCCACGGTGGTCTTGCTCACTCCCGGCGTTTTCAACTCGGCTTATTTCGAGCACACATTTCTTGCGCAGCAGATGGGCATCGAACTCGTCGAAGGCCGCGATCTCCTGGTCCACGACAACGTTGTCTACATGCGCACCACCGCCGGACTCCGCCGCGTCGACGTCATCTATCGCCGTGTTGACGACGACTTCCTCGATCCGCTCTGCTTCCAGCGAGATTCCAGCCTCGGCGTTCCCGGACTCTTCAACGCCTACCGCGCCGGCAACGTGAGCCTCGCCAACGCCATCGGCACTGGCGTCGCCGATGACAAAGCCGTCTACGCTTACGTTCCCGCCATCATCCGTTACTACCTCGGCGAAGATCCCATCCTCTCAAATGTTCCGACCTACATGCTCACCGATCGCACCCAACAAAATTATGTTCTCGAGCACCTCGACGAACTAGTCGTAAAAGCCGTTGGCGAGTCCGGCGGCTACGGAATGTTGATAGGTCCGCAAAGTACCGCTGAGCAGCGCGAAGACTTTCGCAGTCGAATCCAGGCCGAGCCTCGCAACTACATCGCCCAACCGACGCTGAGCCTTTCCCGCGCTCCCTGCTTTCTCGATGGCGAAGCTCAAGCCCGCCACGTCGATCTCCGCCCCTACATTCTCTACGGCGAAAACGTAACTCTCGTCCCCGGCGGCCTCACCCGCGTCGCTCTCCGCCGCGGATCGCTGGTCGTCAACTCCTCGCAAGGCGGCGGCAGTAAAGATACCTGGGTGCTGCGCGCATGAGGCTCTCCTTATGAGGATCGCCCTATGACCGGCCACCGCGAAACCACCATGCTCTCCCGCGTCGCCGACAACCTTTATTGGATGTCCCGCTATCTCGAGCGCGCCGAGCACACCGCTCGCCTCATCGATGTCGATCTTCAGCTCCGCCTCGACCAGTCCCCCACCGCCGGCTCCGACCGCTGGCTGGGCCTGCTCGAAGCTCTCCAAGTTCCCGCTCCGGAGAATGTTCCGCTCGACGCCGAAATCCTCACGCATCTCCTTACGTTGGATCGCGCGAATCCGTCTTCAATTATTTCCTGCGTCGCCGCCGCCCGCGAGAATCTTCGCCAGGTCCGGGAGCAGTGCAGCTCCGAAATGTGGGAGCAACTCAATCGTCTCTTTCTGCAAGTCAAGAGCACGGCCTCCAGCGACGCCGGCCTCGCCGATTCTCACGGCTTCTTCCGCGCCGTGCAGGATGGCGCACACTTGTTTCAAGGCATCGCCGACTCGACCATGTCGCATGGCGAAGGCTGGCATTACATCCAGCTCGGACGCTTCGTCGAACGCACCGAAGCCGTCGCCCGCCTGATCGGCGCCCACTTCAGCCGCTTTCCTCATCCTCTCGACCAGCCCGTCGAAAGCGAGGAGTATCTCGAATGGGTCGGATTGCTCAAGTCCTGCGCCGCCTTCCAGGCCTACTGCAAAGCTCACACCGCCGAGCTTCGCCCTCTGCGCGTCGCGGAATTTCTCCTGCTCAATCCCGGCTTTCCGCACTCGGTCGCATTTTCGGTCGACCGCTTCCACGCCGCGCTCACTGCTATCGCCGAACTGACCGAGCGCAAGGCGGAGCAGCCAGTCCGCATCGCCGGACGCCTGCGCGCCACTCTCAGCTTCAGCCAAATCGACGAGATCCTGGCCTCCGGCGCCACCGCTTACGTCGATAGCATCCGCTGGCAGTGCGCCCAGGCCCACGCCGCCATCCAACAAGTTTATTTCGACTATTCCGTGGAATCGGCTCTGGTGGCTTGATGAAATCAAGAATGAATTGTCATCCTGAGACGCGCGCCCTTTGCGCGGCGAAGGATCCGTGCGAGCCGCGCGAAGCGTTGCGTTCTTTGCGACGCAATAAATCGCGCGTTTGGCTCGCTTCCTTATCAGGCCCGACGATATTCGAGGAATCTTCGGCATGATCTATTCCGTCGTCCACATCACGACCTTTACCTACCAGCCCGCCGTCCGCGAGAGCGTGATGGAAGTCCGCCTGCAGCCGCGCAGCGACGGCCCCCAGCACTGCCTCACCTTCGAACTCGAAGTCTCGCCCGCCGCCAACATCATGCAGTACCGCGATTTCGCGGGCAACACCGTCCACCATTTCGATATCGCCGGAAAACATTCTCAAATCAAAATCACCGCCCGCTCCTCCGTCGAAGTCCATCCCGCCGCTCCGCCCAACTCCGCCGACGCCGGATCCTGGGACGACCTCGACCGCGCCATCGCCGCCCCCGCCGCCAACCCCGCCACCAACGACGATTACTGGGAGATGCTTCTCCCCAGCCACTTCGCCAAGCCCAGCCCGCGCCTCGAACTCCTCGCCCGCGATTTCCGCTCCGAGCGCCGCGACACTCCCCTCCAGCTTCTCACCGAACTCAACCAGTCCATCTACGAATCCTTCGCCTACGTTCCCAACAGCACCAGCGTCGACTCGCCCATCGACGACGCCCTCATCTCCCGCCAGGGCGTCTGTCAGGATTTCGCCCACATCATGATCGCCCTCGTCCGTCCTCTGCGCATTCCCTGCCGCTACGTCAGCGGATACATGTTCCACCGCAACAACGAAGACGCCGATGAGAAAAAGGATCGCTCGCTCGAAGGCGCGTCCCACGCCTGGATCGAAGCCTTCATTCCCAATCTCGGATGGATCGCCTTCGACCCCACCAACAACCTGATCGGCGCCGACCGTCACATCCGCGTCGCCCTCGGCCGCGACTACGCCGACGTCCCTCCCACCCGCGGCGTCCACAAAGGCGAAGCCCAAAGTGCCCTCAGCGTCTCCGTCACCGTCAGCCCCTCCGACGCTCCTCCCCCCATCCAACTCCCTCCCACCCTAGTCATCCAATCCCGCCCCGTAAACGTCCGCACAACCCGCATCGACCACGAACAACAACAGCAGCAGTAGCAGTTTATGTAGGGACAGCCGCCCCCGGCTGTCCGGCGGCGCGCAGCGACGCAGTTCGTGTGGAACGGACACTCCTGTCCGTTGCCTTTGACGTTGACCTGGAACTTGATTTTGAACCTGCGGGTGCCCCACCCTTCTCGCGCACTTTGCGAGAGGGTGGGGATTCTGACTTGTAGTGGGGATTTTGACTTGTAGTGGGATTTTGACTTGCAGTGGGGATTCCGCCATCTCAGGGTGCCCCACTCTAGTCTCGCCGTCCTTTGGCGAGACTAGAGTGGGGATTTTGACTTTGGGCGGCGCAGCGCTTCAGCGCTACGATCAAACCCACAAAAAAATAACCCGGCCTTCAGCCCCAAGCCGGGTGCCCCACCCTTCTCGCGCACTTTAGCGAGAGGGTGGGGATTCTGACCTTGGGTAGCGCTGCGATAAAGCCGAAGGGGTGGGGTTTTTGACTTTCACTGGCCGCAGGCCTTCAGCCCCCGCGACAACCCGCTACCACAAAGACACTTGGCATCTCCTCCCGCCAAAGAGTAAAAAGGAACCGGACTGTGAGGGGGCCACGGCAACGCCGTGGTCCCTTTTTTCACAAGTCAGCCGAACTCAGAAGTAAAAGATTTAAGATGATGCGTGGCGCACTGCACTCGAATGAGGGGGCTAAGTGACGGAGGAGAATAATTCAGTCGATGTGGCCGTACTCTCGGAGATTGTCAACGCACTTAACAAGCTCGACCGCGAAGGGCAGACCAGGATGCTCCATAGCCTCGCCACGCTGTACGGAATCTCGGCAACCAGCTTTAGTGAAGACTCAGGGAAGTCGTCCGCGACCGTCCCTCTTCACGAGCCTCGGCCAAGCTTCTCGGAGGATCGCTCGATTTCGCCGAAAGACTTCGTGTGGCAGAAACAGCCGAAAACCGCGATCGAGAGGGTAGTATGCCTCGCCTACTACCTCACACATTACAAAGGCATGCAGGAATTCAAGACCTCGGACATCACAGACCTAAACATGGAAGCCGCCCAGATTAGATTCTCAAACCCACCACATGGTGGTTGCCGAAGCGACTAGGCGCGGGTACCTCGTGTCGGCTGGGCCGCAACTCAAACAACTGAGCGTTATCGGGGAGCAGTTTGCCCGCCTGCTGCCGGACCGCGACGCGGCGAAGGCGGCCATCGCGAACGCAAGACCGCGGCGACCACGTCGAAAAGCCGCGAGTCCCAAAGAAGGCCAGGAACCAGAGTGAGAAGCCTTCCAATCGTCCTCGAACGGCAACCCGCGATCAGAGTAGCCTTATACAGCCACAAAGGCGGGGTAGGGAAGACAACCCTCACCGCGAACATCGCATTCGCCCTAGCGGAGATGAATAAGAACGTGCTGCTCATCGACTCAGATCCGCAATGTAGCCTGTCGTCGTATTTGCTTGAGGCGCGCCGACTCGACGCCCTCCTGGACGCCTCAGACTCCGAGGGAGGCGAGACCGTGTGGTCAAGCCTCAGGTGGGTACGAACGAAGCTACACCAACCCTTAGCACCGGAGCCCCTAGCTATCTCGAGGGGACTCCAGTTACTTCCGGGCGACATCCGGATGTCAGAATTCGAGGAGGAACTCCAACAATACTGGAAAGAAACGACTGAGAGAAGATCCAACGGCTTCGTCGGATCCACGGCCCTCAGTGTCATCGCTAACAGCATCTGTGCTCGGTCCGCCGTAGACGTCCTTTTTTACGATTGCGGGCCGAACATCGGGCCACTAAACAGAGCCATAATGCTCGACTGCGACTTCTTCATCATCCCGGTCGCGTGCGACGAATTCTCGATCCGCGCGGTCCGAACGCTAGGGTACACACTGATCCGCTGGCTCTCACAGTGGAGCGATATCGCCGACCTTGCCCCGGATGGGACGTACCTTCTTCCAGGACGACCACAATTCCTTGGATATGTCGCCCAGCAATTCCGGGTCTACGGAGGGAACATAACCCAAGAATTCGGGCAATTCCTCCATCGAATCGACCGACAGGTACGGGAGGACGTAGTAGCTGTGCTTGCGCAATTCGACCCCGAACTGGCACCGGATCGCGGCTCCTACGAATTTGGGGAGATTCAGAACCTCTCCAGCATAGTTGCGGCCAGCCAGAGAAAGCACGTGCCGGTGTGGGAGGTGGACGAAGGCCGCGCCGAGGTCCGCGACGAGGCCAAACACCAGTTCTACAGAATGGCGGAACAAATCGCCAAATTGAGAGTCGCCGGAAGGAACGTGAATGCCTGAGCTCACTGAGGAAGAACGAAGCCTCGTTGCCAATTTGGTGGCGCTCTTCAAGGAGCGCAGAACCAAACTCACGGGCCTACTGACTCAGGTGGAGGGGCTGATTCAAACTGAAATCCAAGAAAACGGTAGGCTCTTCGGTCTCGTTCATTCGACCAAAAGCCGCATAAAAGACCCGCAGCACCTTGAAGAGAAACTCTATCGAAAGATCCTCGACGGCAAGGAAACGGGCAAGCCTTACGATGTTACGCTAGAAAACTTCTTCTATAAGGTCAACGACCTTGTTGGTCTCCGAATCATGCACCTGCACCCACGGCAAATGGAGCTGATACACCCAATCATTCTCGAACTCCTGAAGGAAAGGAAACTCGAATTAACTGAGGACCCGGCAGCACGGGTATGGGACCTCGAGACAGAAAAGTACTTCAGAAACGTCGTCGGCCTTAAGACGGTCCATACCGAAGACAAATTGTATTCCAGCGTCCATTACGTCGTACTCTCGAACTGGACTACAAAATACACCTGCGAGATCCAGGTGCGGACCCTCGCCGACGAAGTATGGGGAGAGGTTGACCACAAAATAAATTACCCGGCGCGACTGGACAGTATCGCGTGCACAGAGCAAATAAAATCGCTCGCACACATCACAACAAGCTGCAACCGACTCGTCGATTCAATTTTCGCCTCGCACAAGGAATGGGACGCCATTGGGAACAAGCCCCAGAGAGCGTGACCCCGCCTGGGCCGAGACCCTTGTGACATCTAACCTTGCCATCCACAGCCCCAACCCCCGATCATGAAAGCGGAGGCAATGCGGCACCGTGATTCGCCGCCAGCAAGCGCGGGCTAACTCCTTTGTTTCACATATTTTGATACCTAAGTGCTTTATCGGACGTATTTTGCGAGGAATTTCTTGCTAACGCGATGATTCCAATAGACCGCGGGGGGAGGGGGGAGGGTGCCCTCCAGAAATCAAAATCCCCACCCTGTCGCCAAGAACGCGACCAGGATGGGGCACCCGCATTTACTGAGAACCAAGAACTGAGAACTGCAAACTGAGAACCGAGAACTGAGAACTAGCTCACAGCCTTATCCGTGATCTCGAGCCCGCGATCGATGATGGAGAAAGCTTCGCGCATCTGCTGCTCGTTAATGCACAGCGGAGGATTGGTAAAGAAAGTGTTCCAGCGCACGAAGGTGTAGAGCCCCTGCTCGCGGAAGAAGCGCCCGAGCGCGGCCATTTCATCGGAGGTGCCATTGAACGGCGCCATCGGCTGGCGCGTTTTGCGACTGCGAATCAGGTCGACGATGCCGAACAATCCAATCGAGCGCACCGCGCCCACCGACGGATGTTTGGCCTGCAGTTCGGTTCCGAGTTGCGTCATGATCGCGCCCATTTTTTTCGCGTTGTCGATCAGCCCATCTTCTTCATACACGCGAATGGTCGCCAGCGCCGCCGCGCAGCCCATGGGATGGCTGTTGTAAGTCAGCCCTCCATAAAAAACTTTGTCCTGAAAATGCTGCGCGATGTGATGACGCATGCCAACCGCGCCCAGCGGCAGATAACTGGAAGTCAATCCCTTCGCCATGCAAAGCAGATCGGGAACGACCTTCCAGTGGTCGACTGCGAACCACGCGCCGGTGCGTCCGAAACCAGCCATCACTTCATCGGCGATCATCAGGATTCCGTATTTGTCGCAGAGCTTGCGCACGCCTTCGAGATATCCATCAGGCGGAACGAGAATGCCATTGGTTCCGGTCACGGGCTCGAGGATGAAAGCTGCAATCGTCTGCGGACCTTCGAGCTGAATGGTCTCCTCAATCATAGCCAGCGAACTTTCAGCCGATTCCCATCCGCGCTCGATGCCATGATACGGATCGAGCACGTGCACCACGCCCGGAATGCCAGGTTCCGCGGCCCATCTCCGTGGATCGCCGGTAAGGCTCATCGCCCCCGCAGTTGCGCCGTGATAAGAGCGATAGCGAGCGATGATCTTGTGGCGTCCGGTAAAGAAACGGGCGATCTTGATGGCATTCTCGTTGGCTTCGGCTCCGCCGTTGGTGAAGAAGAAAGTATCGATATCGCCGGGAGTGATTTCGGCGAGCTTGGCGCCGAGGCGCGCGCGGACTTCGGTCGCCATGAAGGGATTCGCGTAAGCGAGCGTTGCAGCCTGCTCGCTGATCGCCTGAATGACGCGCGGGTCGCCGTGTCCGATGTTGACGGACATGAGCTGGCTGTTGAAGTCGATGAAGCGCTTCCCTTCCGGTGTGTAAAAATAAATCCCTTTGGCGTTGGCGACGGGAATGGGATCGACCTTCGACTGGGCGGACCATTCGTAGAGCGTGTGCTTGCGGGAGAGGTCGACGATTTCTTTGCCGGACATCGTGGGAGTTGCAACACTAGTCGTCATAGATTCCTTCTCGAAAATCATTCACCACAGAGTCACAGAGACACAGAGAAAACGTTTTATAGAACTCTTCGGATGATTCCTCGCGTCAGTAATGGCACGTTGAAGTTGATCAGCAGGCCGACTGTTTTGCCTGAGAGCCTCAGGTATGTGAGCAGTTGAGCCTCGTGGACTGGAAGGATTCTCTCCACGGACTTCAGTTCGACGATGACTTCATCATAAGCGGACTCGAGCAGTCCGGGTCCGAGTTGGCGGTGGACCTCGATGGCCGCCCCAATGATTGGAGCGGTTCTAGGATCTTGCTCGTTTTCGATTTCTCTGTGTCTCTGTGACTCTGTGGTGAGAAGGTTCATTGTTTCTTCTCTGCTGCGGCCTAGAATTTTCGGCTGTGCTCTTTGGCCCAGCGTTCGACGACGACTTTCTTGTCGGTATAAAACTCGATAGCGTCGCGGCCCTGGCCGTGGAGATCGCCGAAGAAGCTGTTCTTCCATCCGCTGAACGGAAAATAAGCCATGGGCGCGGCTACGCCGATGTTGATGCCGATGTTTCCTGCGGGAGCTTCGTAGCGGAAGCGGCGCGCGGCCGATCCGCTCGATGTGAAGAGCGACGCTTGATTGCCGTAGGCGCTGCGCTCAAGGAAAGCGAGAGCTTCGTCCATGTTGTCGGCGTGGACGAGGCTTAGGACCGGGCCGAAGATCTCCGTGTCAGCGAGATCGCTGGTGGCAGGAACGTTGTCGAGAATCGTGGGCTTCACGAAATTGCCGGACTCGTATTTCGGGATCTTCGAGTTGCGTCCATCGAGCAGAACTTTCGCGCCCTGCTTTTCGCCAAGGCCGATCAGCGATTCCACGCGCTCTTTACTTTGCGGTGTGATCACCGGTCCCATCTGGACGTCTTTGTCTAGGCCGTTGCCAACTTTCAGTTTGGAAGCAGCGTCGGCGATGGAGTCACGGAATGTCTTCTGCGCCTCGCCAATGGTGACGGCGACAGAGACGGCGAGGCAACGCTGGCCGGCGCATCCGAAGGCGCTGTCACTGATGATCTGTGTGGCCATCGGCATGTCGGCGTCGGGGAGAACGATGACGTGATTCTTGGCGCCGCCCTGGCACTGGCAGCGCTTCCCTTTTTCGCCGGAGCGCGCGTAAATGTAGCGCGCAACGGGCGTCGATCCAACGAAGCTGATGGCGCGAACTTTGGGATGATCGATGAGCGCGTCAACAACGGCTTTGCCTCCGTTGACCAAGCCCACTACACCCTTCAGCAAGCCGGTTTTCTCCAGCAGTTCGTAGACGTAGCGCATCGTGAGCGGGACGCGCTCGCTGGGCTTGAGAATGAAGGTGTTGCCGGTAGCGATGGCGTAAGGCAGATACCAGAACGCGATCATGCCGGGAAAATTGAAAGGCACAATGGCGGCGGTGACGCCGAGGGGCTGGCGGATCATCATCTCATCAATGCCGCGAGCAACGTCTTCGAGATTGTAGCCTTGCATCATCATGGGAATGCCGCAGGCGACCTCGACGTTTTCAATCGCCCGCCGCATTTCAGCTTTGGCTTCGGTGAAGGTCTTGCCGTTTTCCTGCGTGATGATGCGAGCGATATCGTCGATGTGGTCTTCGAGCAGCATCTTCAACTTGAAGAGCGGCTGGATGCGGTCTTCGGGCGGAGTGCGGCGCCATTCCGGGAATGCGGCGGCGGCGGCCTCGACGGCTTGATTTACTTCAGCCGCTTCGGCGAGTGGAACCTGGGCGAGAATCTCCCCGGTCGCGGGGTTGACGACGTCGCGCCATTCGGAGGCGTGCGAGTCGGTCCAACGGCCGTTGATATAGTTGGTGAGCTTGATGACGGGGGGTGCTGCGACGGTCATAATGATGCCTCGGCTATCGCGAAGAATGTCGTGCGCTTATCGTGCTGCACCTATCAATGATACCAATGGTTATAGGGATCCTTCGACTGCGGCTGTGCTTCGCGCTTTGGCGCGAAGGACAATCCTCGCTCAGGATGACACATTCTGTTACACCAACTGCGCCACGGCGCCTTTCTTATCGCAGACCGCAGCCAGCGCGGATTCAAGCACGTTTAGGCCCTCGTCCATTTGCTCGTTGCTCGCGACCAGTGGGACGAGGACGCGGATCACATTGGAGAACGAACCGGCAGTGATCGTGATCAGGCCATGCTCGTAACAATACTGCGTGATCTGTTTGGTTTCGTCGGCCGCGGGAGTTTTCGTTTCCTGCGACTTCACCAGTTCGATGGCTTGCATGCCGCCGAGGCCGCGCACGTCACCAACGATCGTCCAGCGGCGCTGCCACTCGCGGGCCCGACGCTGGAAACGATCACCGAGTTCGTTGGCACGAACCAGCAAATTTTCTTTTTCAAACAGATCGAGCACAGCCAGTGCGGCGGCGCAGGAGAGCGGGTTGCCGGCAAAGGTGCCGCCGAGGCCGCCGGGAGCGGGCGCATCCATAATTTCTGCGCGTCCGGTGACAGCAGCGAGCGGCAAACCGCCGCCCAGCGATTTCGCGGTAACAAGAAGATCAGGCTCGATGCCATAGCGCTCGCTCGCGAAAAGTGCGCCCGTACGTCCGAAGCCGGATTGAACTTCGTCGGCAATAAACAGAATTCCGTGCTTGTGGCAGAGATCGATCAGCGTTTTGAAGTAATCAGGCGGCGGAGCAACGAATCCACCTTCTCCCAAGACCGGTTCGGCGATCACGGCGGCAACTTCTTCGTTGGCAACGACGCGTTTGAAGGTGTCTTCGAGATGGCGCGCGCAGTAAAGATCGCAGGAAGGATATTTCAGATTGTACGAGCAGCGATAACAGTAGGCGAACGGGACGCGGTACACCTCGCCGGGGAAAGGCGCGAAGCCAGCTTTATAGGGATGGGTCTTGCTGGTGAGGGCAAGAGTCATCATTGTGCGGCCATGGAAAGCGTCTTCGAAGGCGATGATGGCGGGGCGCTTGGTGTAGGCACGCGCGATCTTGACCGCGTTCTCTACAGCTTCCGCGCCACTGTTGACGAACAAAGTTTTCTTGGGAAACTTTCCCGGCGTTACTTGGTTCATGCGCTCGGCAAGCCGGATGTAGCCTTCGTAGGGCGTGACCTGAATGCAGGTGTGCAGGAATTTGTCGAGCTGGCCGCGGATGGCATCGACTACAGCTTCTTGTCGATGACCAGCGTTGGCACAGCCAATGCCGCCGGCAAAATCGATGTAGCGGTTGCCGTCGACGTCTTCGAGCCATGCATCTTCGGCTTTGGCTACATAGATGGGCGTACCGTGAGAGAGACCGCGGGGTACGGCTTGAGAGCGGCGCTCGGAGAGCGCTCTGGATTTTGGACCGGGAATTTGCGTGCGTACTTGAATTGTGGACATCGTAGGTTCTCAGTTGCCAGTGATCAGTGATCGGTGGCTAAATCAGTCTTACGAACCGGCCACTGGTCACCGACCACTGGCCACTTGTTTTCAGTACCAGCCGATCGGAGCTTCGTTCAGATTGATGTAGACCTGCTTGGTTTCGAGATATTCTTCAATACCCCAGGGGCCCAGTTCGCGGCCGAAGCCGGATTGCTTGTAGCCGCCCCAGGGTGCTTCCACATAGGTTGGTTGCATGTGATTGACCCAGACGATGCCTGCGCGCAGAGCTTTCACTGAGCGCATGGCCTTGAAAATATCGCGGGTCCAGACGGCGGCAGCAAGGCCGTAAGGCGAATCGTTCGCGATTTTGAGCGCGTCTTTTTCGTCGTCAAATGGAATCACCGCGGCGACAGGACCGAAAATCTCTTCGCGGGCAATGCGGGCAGAGTTTGAGACGTCGGAAAAAATCGTCGGCTGGACATAATAGCCCTTCCCGATCTTCTCGGGACGTCCACCGCCGGAGGCGAGCTTGGCTTCTTTCTTGCCAATCTCGATGTAGGAGTTGACGCGGTCGTATTGTTCTTTGCTGACCAGCGGGCCCATTTTCGTTTCGCGATCGAGCGGCGGCCCGAGCTTAATCTTCTTGGCCTTTTCCGTCATTGCCTCGACAAAGTTTTTGTAGATCGACTTCTGCACCAGGATGCGGCTTCCGGCGGAGCAGACTTCACCCTGGTTAATGAAGACACCGAAGAGCGCGCCATCGATGGCCGCTTCGAAGTCGGCGTCGGCAAAGAAAATGTTTGGCGACTTGCCGCCGAGTTCAAGGGTGACGCGCTTTACCGTGTCGGCAGCCTGTTTGACGATGATTTTGCCAACGGTGGCACTGCCGGTGAAAGCGATCTTGTTTACATCAGGATGCTGGACGAGTGGGGCGCCACAAGTTTCTCCGAAGCCCGTCACGATATTGACCACGCCCGGCGGCAGACCGCAGTCGGCAAAATAGTTTGCCAATTCAAGTGCCGTCAGCGGAGTTTGTTCAGCGGGTTTGAGGACGCAGGTGCAGCCGGCGGCGATCGCCGGCGCAAGCTTCCATGCGGCCATTAACAGCGGATAATTCCAGGGAATAATTTGTCCGGCGATGCCGACCGGCTCTTTTAGCGAAAGAGACATCGCATTGTCGGGAACGGGATTTACGTAGCCGACGACTTTGGTGGCGAGTCCGCCGTAGTACTCGAAACAGGTGGCGGCATCGTTGATATCGAATTCGGCTTCGACGATGGGCTTGCCGGTGTTGCGGCATTCGAGTTCAGCGAGCGCGGGAAGATTGGCGCGGATTTTTTCTGCGAGACGGAAGAGGATGCGGCCGCGCTCCTGGGCGGTTGACGTGGACCATGGCCCGGTTTCGAATGCGGCTTTCGCGGCGGCTACGGCGCGGTTCACATCATCGGCGCCAGCATCTGGAACTTGGGCGATGACCTCTTCGGTGGAGGGATCATAGACCGGAAAGGTCTTTGCAGACTTGCTAGTGACCCACTCTCCGTTGATGTACATCTGATATGTCTTCACGTCGGTTTTGACTCCGCCGGGCATTTGGTGGACCTCCTGTTTCCTCAGCAGCTAAAGCCGCTTTCATCCTCGACATCGATCGCAGCGCTCAAGCGCTGCGCCACCCAAAATCATTCGCCCCAAATTACTGGTCACCTAGCGGCACGACTAAAGTCGAGCCTTCCCTTACTTGCGAGCTTCGCTCGCTGGACAGCCGAGGGCGGCTGTCCCCACATCGACTGTTGCCCCATGAGGCTTGGGCGGCTTGTGTCGTCCGTAGACGAAAAAGAAAAAGGCGGCTAGTCCGATGAAGAACAGCGTGCCGCCGAACATCCAAAGTTCATACGACCACAGCGATGTGATCTGCTGGGCTGGGAAAAATACCAGCGCGATGCCGAGCACTGTTGTGAGCAAACCGCTGGTGCCCGCAAGGAACATCGTGGCGCGGCTGTACTGGCCTTGCGGCGTGGTTTCCCTCACGGCGAATCGAATGAGCGCGCCGAACATATAGAGGAACGGAACGAGCTGCAGCACAACCGCAAGGGAAAGCAGTTTTTGAAACGTTTCCTGAACACCTGCGCCGGCAAAATTCAAAATAACGAGAACAGCAGACACGATACCCTGAACAATCAGCGCGGCGTAAGGCGTGGCATAGCGAGGATGAACTTTACCGAGCCACGAGGGCATGTAGGAATCAAGTCCGGCGACGAAAGGGATCCGGGCGGAGCCACCCATCCATGCGGAACCGATGCCGGCAATGGAGAAGCTGAGCATGAGTGCGAATGGGACGGTGATCCACGAAACGCCGACGCGGCCCGCCATTTGGCTGACCGCCTGAACGATCCCTTGCAGGACGTTAACATTTTTTCCGACGGCGATCAGAAGGGTGAGGGTGGCGCCGACATAGAGGGCGCCGGAAAGGACGCCGCCCCACGCTACTGCGCCGGGTAGCGTGCGAGCTGGATCTTTAATTTCGTCGCCCATGACGGAAGCGAGTTCGAGGCCCACAAGGCCGAAGCAGATTACGCCGAAAGAATTCAGGACGAAGCGTGGATTGGAAGGAATTTTGAAATCTGCGACCGTGATGGTGGTGCCAAAGCGCGACCACATTAATACGCCAAGACCGATCAAGACAGCGGCGGCAATAAAGGTGCCTATCGCACCGAGGTTGTTAATCCACTTGCCAACACCGAGGCCGACGATGTTCAGAATGGTGAGCAGAGCGAGCAAGAAAAGCGACGTGGTGGAGGCAAAAATTTTGTTATCCGCGAGACCGAGATGGCTTGGGCCAAGCACGTAGACGGAGACGCCGACGAAGTAGAGCATGACAGTCGGCACGTAGAGCATGTTGTTGGTCCAATAGCACCAGCCGGAGAGGAATCCGTGAAAGTCGCCGAAGACTTCTTTGGCCCAGAGATAGACTCCGCCTTCGCCGGGATAGCGGTGGGCGAGCTCGATGACTGCGATGCCTTGCGGCCAGAAAAATAAAACGAGGGACACGATCCAAAGCCAGATGGTGACGCCGCCGTTCGCGGCGATGGAGGGGACTACGTTGAGGTTGAACACGGCGACGACGAACAGGAGCACGAGATCGCGGCGTCCGAGGGCGCGGATCAGGTGAGGCTGGACGACGGGTTGGGTGGTGGTGGACACAAGTGTTTTAGCTGGCTACAAAACAGCAGGTTCCTCACCTGGCTTCGCTGGTTCGGAATGACAACAGTATCCTTACTCCTTAACTCAAGTCCTTAACTCACAGCAGGGACAGCCGAGGGCGGCTGTCCCCACATGAGCGTTCTAATCCCCACTTCTAGTGCGCGGCCAACACCGGCTGGCCAGCGCGTTCTTGCTGAGCTTTCGCGAGCGAGGCGGCGATGTCATCGAAGGCAGATAGATGCTTATCGATATCCGCATCGGTGTGCTGCACCGAGATCGTCCACTGCTCATCCCACCAGTAGGGCTGGGCCATCACGCCGCGGTTGACCATGGCGAACCAGTAGTGGCGCCAGAGATCGATATCGATCGTGGTCCAATCGCGGTAGTTGCGAATTTCCTTCGGATAAAACATAAGCGCGCCGTTGGCTCCGGCTTGCGCGATATAGGCTTGCAGGCCGACTTTCGCGATGGTCTTGCGATATCCGTCTGCGAGTTTCTTGCCGAGTTTATCGACGTGCGCGTAGTTCTCGCGGGTGAGGACTTCGCGGAAGGTGGCAAGGCCAGCGGCCATCGAGACCGGGTTCGTATTGTAAGTGCCGCCGTGGAAAACCTTGTGTTGCGAGATGAGGTCCATGACCGACTTGCTGGCACCGAAGGCGGCCAGCGGCAGGCCTCCGCCGATCGACTTGGCGAGGCAGATCATGTCGGGATGAACATCGAAGTATTCGCTGGCGCCGCCCCATCCTAGTTTGGCGCCGGTTTTTACTTCGTCGAAGATCAGGAGCGCGCCGTGTTTGGTGGCGAGGTCGCGGAGACCCTTCAGAAAGCCGGGTTGTGGCATGCAAAGGCCGACATTCATGAGGATGGGTTCGAGAATGATCGCGGCGATCTCGTCGGGATTTTCCCTAAAGCGGCGCTCGACGGTGGCGAGGTCGTTGAAGGTAGCGATTTTCACATTCGCTACGGCTGATTGCGGCACCCCTAAGCCGCCTGGAACGGCCGTGGGATTGTCGATGTCGCCGAATTCCGGCGCGTGCGGCTTGACGCTGACCAGAGCGGAATCGTGGAGGCCGTGGTAGGCGCCTTCAAATTTAATGATCTTGTCGCGGCCGGTAGCGGCGCGGGCCAAGCGAATCGCGTGCATGGTGGCTTCGGTGCCGCTGTTGCCGAATCGCACCATCTCAACCGGAAAACGCTTGCAGATTTCTTCGGCGAGTTCCCATTCCATGTCATGCGGCATGCCGAACATGGTTCCAGTGGAGAGACGTTTTTCGACGGCCTTCATGACGGCGGGATGGCAGTGCCCGGCCATGAGGGCGCCGAAGGTCAGGTTGTGATCGATGTATTCGTTGCCATCGAGGTCGCGGAACTTGCTGCCGCTGGCTTCCTTCACGAAAATGGGCCAAGGATCGTAGTGGCGATAGTTGCTGGCCACGCCGAGCGGAATGCGTTTGAGATTCTTTTTGTGGGCTTCGGCGGATTTGGGCGTGCGGCGCTCGAACGTGTCGAGTTCCTTCTGCAGATCGGGATACATCGAATTGCTCCGGGATAGCTCAGGCCGCGCCATTTCGGTGAGCGGGCCATTAGAATGCCGGGCGGCAGGCCGCCCGGGAAATACTTCATATAAGTCTAGTCCTTCAAGCTAAAAGAAATACTTCAATGCAAACTGCAACAGGCGCGGATCGCCGGCTGAGGTGATCTTGCCAAATTCTGTCGGCCCGTCGGAATATCCGCCGTCGGGGTTCGAGAAATTGGTCCGATTGAATACGTTGAAAATTTCGGCGCGGAACTGGAAATACCTGTTTTCACTAAAAGCAATCTTCTTGTGAACCGAAAAGTCCCAATCGGCGAGTCCGGGGCCGCAACAAATGGTACGTTGCGTGCCATTGTTGAACTGGCCCAGCGGCGGATCGGAGAACTGGTTGTAGTTGAGGTAAAAGCCTCCATTTTTCTTGGGATTCAAAATCTGCAATGGACCGTTCAAGCTGGGGGCTTCCGTACCCAGGAAAAACAAGCTGTTAATCAGTTCGTTGTCGTCCTCGGTGTTCAGGCGGATTGGAAAACCGCTCTGAAACTGGGTGATGCCCGATATCTCCCAGTCGTCAAGCACTCTGCCGGCAAAGCCCTGATACTTGGGAATGGGTAGCTCCCAGTCATAACTGATGACGAAGCGCTGCTTCGAATTGAAGATCGAGAGAGCACGGCTGGCGTTGAAGTTGAAGGGATTGAGAGTTTCTTCAAACGTGGAGCCGTCGTCGATTGACTTGCTGAAGGTATAGGCAGCCTGGAATTGCAATCCGTGAGAGAAGCGCTTCTGGAGCATCATCTCCAGCGCGTTGTAGGTCGAGTTCGCGATCGTGTCTTCAGCGAAAATGTCGGTGAAGACAGGAACGCCATCTACGGGGCAGCCGGTGCCCGGAGTAAACGCTGTCGTCAGCGGATTGCAATTTGGCGATGAATAGGGACGTAACCCGACGAGGTTGATCGTTTGGCCCGTGCCGTTGAGTATGGTGCCATTCGGCATGTGGAACGGGTAGCCCGACGGAATGGTTACGCTCCACTGAGTATCTTCCGCGGTCGGTCCGCAGGTTGCTTGGGCCCCGAACGAGTTGACGTTGGCCGCGTTCGCATTCGCGATGTTTATGATATCCAGACAGGTCTGGGGATTCGACGGATTGATGTCATGCGAAGCCAGCAGACGATGGCCCTCGGATCCGACGTAGCCAATCTGAAACATCAGGCTCTGGCTCAACTCGCGCTGGACCGTCAGGTTGTACTGACTGGTGTATTGCGAGCGCAGGTGAGGCTGAAATTCGCCGTAGAGAAGGATCGGGCGGAACAGAGACAAATCCGTAGGCTGCCCCTTCTTAGGCGTAATAATGCCGCCGAAAGGATTGGGCGTCTGGAAGTCTCCCTGATTCACGAAAGGAGTATTGAAGAAGACATCGGACAGAGAGGAGCTACCGCCGAACGGTGGTTCCGCTCCGAACTGCGCCAGAACCAATTCTTCGATTGGGTTGTAGAAAAGACCCCAACCGGTACGAATGCTGGTTTTGCCGTTGCTGCCGAACAGCTTTGCCAATGGGCCACTGCTGAAGTTAGGGCTATAGGCTATGCCGACGCGGGGAGCGAAAGCCTTGTAATAGGTTGAGGTCATCCCAGCAGGCACGCCAGGATCCCCGGGAACAACCAGACCGGTGGGCTCGGAGCCGGTATTGGCACAAGTGGGGTTGGGCACGGGATTCGGGGTAAGGGTCTGCCAGTAAGTAGTGCTGTTCGTGATTCCGCACGGATAGACGGTTGAATTCTGTCCGGGCCGGAAGGTTTCGACGTGACCGCTGATATCGGTCGGGGGAGGAGTGAATTCCCACCGGAATCCATAATTCAGCGTCACGTTGGGCTTAATCTTCCAACTGTCCTGGACAAATGGATAGACGGCGGTACTGCGAACATCTTCGCGCTGACCGGAGCCCTGAGTATAGCCATCGGCGAGGCCCAACAAGAATTCGGCGTATTGATCGCCGTCGCCAGGAACGATCGCATTGGGGCCGCTGTTGTCGAAGGTAAATTCCCCGTTGACATCGAAGTAGTAGTACTGGTCGAATCGGGCGCGGCGAATGTCCGCGCCGAACTTGAAGGTGTGGTTACCTTTCACCCAACTAAGTTCGTCGGTCCACTGAAAACTATTTCCCACCTGAGGCAGGAAACCCTCGAAATTATTGCCAAACGACGCGCCGCCCGAGATGTTCACGAAGGGAACACCGGTGAGATTTGCCGGCAGTCCCGGTGTTATACCCAGATTAGCGGCCGTCCCGAAATTGTTCTGGATGAACGAAGAATCGGAAGTACCAGTAAAGCAGAAAGTGGTGGCCGAACCCGTGCAGGATGCTGTGACCGCATTGGACGTTTGATTTTTCAAATATCCCAGCTCGCCCTCACGCATATAGGTGAAGTGGGCTTCGTTGACCAAAGCGTTGCTGATGGTCCAGGTATGGGTGAAGTTCCACTGCTGATCGCGAGCATTGTTGTAGCTTCCGAAGCCAGGAAGAGTGGCGCCAGCCGCTTCGAAGGTGTTGTAGGGATCGAGCTCACGGCCGTCGTTGAAATAGTAGTAGCCAGTGAAGCTTTGGTGATCATTGATCCGGTGGTCGAGGCGAACCGTAAACTGATCGGCGTTGATGGTGCCGACGGGGACGACTTGATACAGGCCGGGACCGCTATTGCCTCCCGGAACAAAACGCTGAAGCAGGTTGGCGGCAACGGGATCCTGGCATGCGGTGGGAATCACGCCACTTGGAAAAACCGAAGACCACGGAGCACCTGCCCAATTGTTGCCTCCGCCCATGGTATAGATCCCACCAGCGGGCAAATTCAAAGCGGCGTCGCATCCGGCGCGGCCATCAAGCACCTGCGCGACAAAGGGAGCAGTGATCGATCCACCATTTGCAAATCCGCCCACACCGGAGAAGTCTCCGCCAAACTGAGCGGTGGTCGGTACATTCAACAACTGGCCGGGAACACCGTCGCGGATCCTGCGACCTTCATAGGAGAGGAAAAAGAAGGTGCGATCCTTCTTGATGGGTCCGCCAAATGTTCCGCCGAATTGGTTCTGATTCAGCTGCGGCTTTGTGGTATCGGGATAGCCGCGCGCATCCAGAATTGTATTGCGGAAATATTCGTAAACGTTGCCATGGAAGGCATTGCCTCCGGACTTGGTGATGACGTTCACTACGGAGCCGGAGTTGCGTCCGTATTCGGCGTCGAAGGCATTGGTAATAACGCGAAACTCCTCAACCGAATCGGGAGTGGGCTGAATCGTGGGCGTATTTACGAACTGATCATTCGCGTCACCGCCGTTGACGCTGAAGTTGTTAGCGCGCGTACGGCCGCCATTCACCGAAACGGAGCCGGCATCACTGGTCCCGGCAAACAAGGCGCCGCTCGATCCAAGCTGGGCCTGGACTCCGGGCTGGAGCTGCAGGAACTGATAGGTATCGCGCGTGTTGAGCGGGAGCTCGTTCACGGAGCGGTCGTTGATTACGGCACCAAGCTGTGTGCTGCTGGTATCAACCTGCGGAGCTTCTGAAGTCACGTCGACCGTCTCTTGAGAGCCGCCAATTTGCAGGGTGGAGTTGAGGGTCACGACCTGATTGACGTCGACAATCACGCCTTTCTGAACGTTCTTCTTGAATCCGGTCAGCTCAAACTCAACGGTGTACGTGCCAGGAACGACGTTGACCAGGTTGTAATCGCCGCTCTCATTAGTGAGAGCGTCGCGGCTGATGCCAGTCGCCTCGTTGATCAGAGAAATTTTGGCGCCCGCGAGAACGGCACCGGTAGAGTCGGCGACGCGGCCTAAGATACGGCCATTGGCACCTTGGGCACTAAGCAGCGTGGGAATCAGGAGTAAGAACACAAGGCAAATCGTTCCCGGACACATCATGGTCCAGCGGGCTCGCGGTGACGGCATGGAACCTCCAGGCATCTTCTCCAGCATCTTGGGGAGTTGGTTTTTTTCTTGAAAACGACAGCTTGTGTCCAGCCACAACCTTGCTATAATCCCGCAAGGTTAGAGAAGAGGCACGCGTACTGTCAAGGATAAAAACGCGTTCTTTCGGATAGAAAACTTGAATGCCCTTTCCTGCGAGCCATGAACTCATCCAGCGCCAAAGCGTACTTGAAGATCGGAGATGTGGCGCGGCGCGTGGGAGTTTCGCCGTCGGTGATCCGGTCATGGGAGAGCCTGGGGCTGACGCGGCCCCGGCGCACGGAAAGCAAGTACCGGCTGTATACGGCCGACGACGTGAAGCTGCTGAAGCGGGCGCGTTTTCTGCGGAAAGTGCGCGGGTTGAATGCAGCGGCGATTGTGGAGTTGCTGCGCCGGGAGGGACGAGCGCGTCCAGCAGCAGACGGAGGCGCCGGAGCGATTGGCTCGCACTTGCGTCAATTGCGGGCGAAGAGGAAGCTGTCTCTCGCGCAGGTGGCTCGAGCGGTTGGCATCTCGGTGGGATTCCTGAGCGCGCTGGAGCGGTCGCAGATGAGCGGGTCGGTGGGAACGCTGCGCAAGCTGGCGCGATTTTATAAAACCAACATTTTGGATTTTTTTGATGCGACGGGGGCGAGCAGCCGGCAGGTGCAGCCGGGACAAAGAAAAGTGCTGGAAGCTGGTCCCGGCGTTCGCATGGAGTTGCTGGCTTGGGGGAATACCGTGATGGAGCCACATCTTTTTCGCGTGGCGCCGGATGCGGGCAGCGGCGATTCCTATACCCACGAGGGAGAAGAGTTCCTGTATGTATTGCAGGGCGAGTTGATGATCACGCTGGAAAAGGAAGAGTACCGGCTCAAGGCCGGAGACAGTTTTTATTTTGAGAGTGCGACGCCGCATCACTGGAAAAATCCTGGGCGGGCGGAAACCTGGGTGCTGTGGGTGAATACGCCGCCGACGTTCTGAACGGGCGATCGTTTACGGCCGCGGCTGGTGGCCGTCTTGAGGAGTGAAGGAGGGACAAGGAAGATGCGACGCTGGATAGTTCTGTCGTTCTTGCTGACGTTGGTAGTGTTCACCGGATCGTGCACCAAGAAGACGCCTTCGCTGAATCTACTGGTGTGGGAAGGCTATGCCGATCCTTCCTTCGTCAAGGCTTTCGAGGAACAGCATCATTGCAAAGTGTCGGCGTCGTACATGGGATCGAGCGACGAGCTGACGACCAAATTGAACGGCGGGGCCGCGTCAAATTATGACGTCATCTCTCCCTCCAGTGATGTGGCCACGGCGATTGCGATGAAGGGATTCGCCGCGCCGCTCGATCTTTCCAAGATTCCCGCGTACTCCCAACTTTCTCCGCAGCTGGTTTCTTTGCCGCTGGTGCGCCTGAATGGCCAGGTGTACGGCGTTCCGTTCATGTGGGGACCAGATCCCCTGCTCTATGACACCACGGTATTCGCACAGGCTCCCGAGAGCTGGAATGTGCTTTGGGATCCGAAATACCGCGGGAAAATTTCGGTGTGGGACGATCTGTCCACGGTCTACATGGCAGCGCAGGTGCTGGGCTACGACAAGCCCGATTCGTCGCAGCTTTACAACTTGAGCGATGAGCAACTGGAGGCCGTAAAGAAGAAGTTGCTGGAATTAAAACCGAATATCCGCAAGATGTGGTCGACCGGCGGGGAGTTGACGAATCTCTTTCAGAATCACGAGGTGGTGGCCGCGATGGGATGGCCGCTGATGACCAATCAACTGCGCAAAATCAACTTTCCGGTGGGAGAGACGATTCCGAAGGAAAACACCACGGGCTGGATCGATCACCTGATGATTACAGCGGGCAGCGAGAACAAAGAACTCGCCGAGGAATTTCTGGAGTACATGATTGAAGCACAGACACAGAAGAAGGTGACGGACGTTACGGGATACACGCCGGCGAATCCGCGAGCGGCGCAGTTCATGACGCCGGCAGAAATAAAGAGTTTGCACCTTGACGATGTGGACAACTACCAAATGCGGCTTTATTTCTGGCAGAATGTGCCGCGGCGCGCCAAGTATAACGAGATATGGAACGAAGTGAAGGCGGCGCAGTAAAGCTGGCTTCGGGTGAAATCTCCCTGAGCGAAGTCTAAAGGGCCGTCAGATTTCGGCTTTGTCAACAATCGGTGAGAACGTTGGGATTGATGATCACTTCTGAAACTGCTACGAGGTCTGTGGATACTCCAGCCCAACCGTCGCTACTCCGGATTCAGAATGTTGCCAAGAGCTTCGGCAAGAATGTCGTGCTGCGCGACATTTCTCTGGATGTGGCGGAAGGGGAATTTCTCACCATCCTCGGGGAAAGTGGATCTGGAAAGACCACGCTGCTGCGCATCATAGCGGGTTTTGAAAGCGCGAGCGCCGGCGAGGTGTGGATGGGCGATGAGCGATTGGACCACCAGCCTCCTTACCGGCGCCGCGTGAACACTGTGTTCCAGCACTATGCGTTGTTCCCGCACCTCACCGTAGAGCAGAACGTGGCGTATGGGTTGCGAGTGGCGAAGAGGCCTGAGGCAGAAATTGCCTCTCGGGTACAAGAAGCGCTGGAGAAAGTAAAGATGTCGGCGCACGCGAAGTCGAAGCCATCCAAAATCAGCGGAGGACAGCAGCAGCGGATCGCGCTGGCGCGGGCGTTGGTAAATCGTCCGCGACTCCTATTGCTGGATGAGCCGCTTTCGGCGCTGGACGCGAATCTGCGGCGGCAGATGCAGGTGGAATTGAAATCCCTGCAACGCGAAGTCGGCATCTCGTTCATCTTCGTGACTCATGATCAGGAAGAGGCAATGGTAATGTCAGACCGGATCGCGTTGCTGCGGTCAGGAGAACTGGAGCAGGTGGCGACTCCTCGCGAAATCTATAAGCGACCTGCTACCGCCTATACCGCGCAGTTTATTGGGCACACGAATCTTCTGAAAGCCAAAGTGCAAGGAGGTGTGGTGCGTTGCTCTTCTTTGACGTGGACGGCTGCGCTTCCGAATGGTCCGGCTCTGTTTTCATTGCGGCCGGAGAGTGTTCGATTGGCTTTGGGAAATGTGCTAGCGGCAGAAAGCGTACGCGTTCGTGGCAAGGTCCGGCATCGGGCATTTCATGGAGCGACGGAGTTGATTCGCGTGGAATGCGGCGACGGGCTGGTGCTAACGGTGCGAACTCCGGGCAGCAGCGGACGTCTTGACGATGTTGAGTTGGAGTTCTCCCCGGTTGATGCTGTGCTCGTACGCGAGTCTCCGGAAAGAATCTGATGTTCTCTCGAGCTTACAAAGCGGCAGTCACTCTGCCTCCACTGGTGTGGGTGACGGTCTTTCTGCTGATGCCGTATCTGTTGATGTTTTGTTACAGCTTCTGGTCGGTGTCAGCGTCGCAAACCATCGTGCACTCGTGGACACTTGATAACTACCGGCAACTGCTGCGAGTGGACGTTTACTGGCAGACTCTGCTGCGCTCCATGTGGATTGCGGCACGCGTAACCATCTTCTCTCTTCTACTCGGGTATCCACTGGCATATTTTCTTTCCTTCTATGCGGGAAAGCAAAAAGACTTGCTCTATCAGTTGGTGATTATTCCTCTGTGGGTCAGCTACCTGGTTCGGGCTTACGCGTGGAAGACGATCCTGGGCTCGGATGGCGTGTTGAACACGCTACTCCAGTATGTGCATTTGACAAAGCATCCGTTGGAATTCCTGCTGTACAGTCCGTTCGCGGTGGTATTGACGCTGACGCATATCTACACTCCGTTTACATTCCTGCCGATTTATGCGGCGCTGGAACACATTCCGCGGAATCTGGTAGAGGCCTCGCATGACCTCGGAGCCACTCCGGCGCAGACATTCTGGAAGGTGATTTTCCCGCTCTCGATTCCGGGAGTGCTGGCGGGAGCGACCTTTGCTTTCGTTTTGAGCCTGGGTGATTTTCTTGCGCCACTGCTGTTGGGCGGGCCGAGCGGCATCATGATTTCCAATATCGTGGTCAGCTTGTTTGGTGCGGCTTTCAACTGGCCGCTGGGCGCGGCGATCTCGCTCTGCATGCTGGCGCTGGTGGTGAGCCTGCTGTTTCTCTCCGAGCGTCTGGAAAAGAAATGGAGCTTCTCATGAGCGAGCCATCTTTTGCTTCCGGTTCGCGCTGGTTGCTCCTCCATGCGATTGCCGTATTCGGATTTCTCTACTTGCCGATTGCCATCCTTATTCTTTATTCGTTCAACGGCGAGGGGGTTGGTGGATTTCCGCCGCATCATCTGACGCTGGACTGGTATCGCACACTTTTCGCGGATGCGCCGATCTGGGATTCGGTGCTCAACAGCGTGCAAGTGGCTCTGGCGGCAATGGTGATTTCGCTGGCGTTCGGCGTGC
>Ga0209656_10000130_pt1 | contig 47795 bp, 36 predicted proteins | sample BogFormECP12_OM2_FD_188239 | JGI IMG/M metagenome (GOLD analysis project Ga0209656, IMG submission 188239) | Bog forest soil microbial communities from Calvert Island, British Columbia, Canada - ECP12_OM2 (SPAdes) (version 2) | ecosystem: Environmental > Aquatic > Freshwater > Wetlands > Bog ...
ATCGCGCGGGTGATCCGGCCAGCCCCCTCCCGGCCAGCCCCCTCCCGGCCAGCCCCCTCCCGGCCAGCCCCCTCCCGGCCAGCCCCCTCCCGGCCAGCACGGTGCCGCTCCCGGACGCACCACACCTCATCCCCGTGGGGGGAGAGGACGAAGTCGGCGAACCGGTCAGCGGTATTCTCGCCCGATGCCGGAGTGAGCGGCGCCGGCGCTGCTGGCCCGGGCTGGGCTGGCCCGGGCTGGGCTGGCCCGGGCTGGGCTGGCCCGGGCTGGGCTGGCCCGGGCTGGCTCGTCGTCCGGCAACGGTACAGTCGCTGATCGCCGAAGTTCGCGAACACGAACCCGCCCGGCAGCGGCAGGTACGACTTGCCGCCGTACTCGTGGACCCGCGTCCTGGCATTCCACGGCACCGGGAGCAAGTAACGGCTGATCCCGTCCGGCCCCTGGCAGACGATGGCCAGCCGCCCGCCCTCGGCGGGCCGCGACTCCTGCCACCACACCCCGGCGGCGTCGATTTTGGGAAGTGCCAGGCCAACCTGCTTGCGCGCGACGTCGGCGCCGTCGATGGGGGAGGGCCATTCGCCGTAGACGTGCGTTTCTGTAGCCATTCGCATACAGATATCATGCCGGATCCAGCCGGGAAGATCACTGGGCACCCTGTTCTCCCGCTCGCCTCCGGGCCCCGCCCACCTCCCCATCCCCCTTCACGGGCGCCTCCTTCCCTCCTCGCTCGTCCCTCGCTCGTCAGTCCAGTCGGCGCGGCGCCCTTCGGCTCGCGGGGGAGTCCAGTCGGCGCCGCGTCCGCCCCTATCCTGGTGCTGTGGCAGCAGGCGGCAGGACATACCAGATCCGCACCTATGGGTGCCAGATGAACGCGCACGATTCCGAGCGCCTGGCGGGCCTGCTCGACGCGGCGGGCTACCAGGCCGCCAGCGACGGCGAGACCCCGGACGTGGTGGTGTTCAACACCTGCGCGGTCCGGGAGAACGCGGCCGACCGGCTGTACGGCAACCTCGGTCACCTGCTGCCGCAGAAGAAGAAGGGCATGCAGATCGCGGTCGGCGGCTGCCTGGCCCAGATGGAGCGCACCCGGATCACGCAGCGCGCCCCCTGGGTCGACGTGGTCTACGGCACCCACAACATGGGCTCGCTGCCGGCGCTACTCGAGCGGGCCCGGGTCAGGAACGAGGCGCAGGCCGAGTTCGCCGAGGCGCTGGAGACCTTCCCCTCGCTGCTGCCCGCCCGGCGCGAGTCGGTCTATTCGGCCTGGGTCGCGATCTCGGTGGGCTGCAACAACACCTGCACGTTCTGCATCGTGCCGAGCCTGCGCGGCAAGGAGAAGGACCGCCGCCCCGGTGACATCCTGGACGAGATCCGCGCGCTGGTGGCCGATGGAGTGCTCGAGGTCACCCTGCTCGGTCAGAACGTGAACTCGTACGGGGCGGAGTTCGGGGACCGGAACGCGTTCGGCAAACTGCTGCGCGCCTGCGGTGAGATCGAGGGCCTGGAGCGCATCCGCTTCACCTCCCCCCACCCCAGGGATTTCACCGACGACGTCGTCGACGCGATGGCCGAGACCCCGAATGTCATGCCCAGCCTGCACATGCCGCTGCAGTCGGGCTCGGACCGCATCCTGAAGGCCATGCGCCGCGCCTACCGCCGGGACCGCTACCTGGCCATCCTGGACCGGGTCCGGGCCAGCATCCCCGACGCCGCCATCACCACCGACATCATCGTCGGCTTCCCCGGCGAGACCGAGCAGGACTTCACCGACACCCTGGACCTAGTCTGCCAGGCCAGGTTCGCAGGCGCGTTCACCTTCCGCTACTCCATCCGCCCGGGCACCCCGGCCGCCACCATGGACGCCCAGGTGCCCGCGGACCTGGTGCAGGAGCGCTACGAGCGGCTCACCGCCCTGGTCGAGGAGACCACCTACGCCGAGAACCAGAAGCTGGCCGGCTCGTGCGTCGAGGTCCTGGTGGCCGAGGGCGAGGGCCGCAAGGACGCCGCCACCCACCGGATGTCCGGCCGCGCCCGCGATAACCGCCTGGTGCACTTCACCCCGGGCCAGACCGCGCCGCGTCCCGGCGATGTCGTCACCGTGACCGTCACCCGCGGCGCCCCCCACTACCTGCTCTCCGACGCCGCCCCGCTGGCCGTCCGCCGCACCCGAGCCGGGGACGCCTGGCAGGCCGCCGCCACCGCACCCGCCGCCATCACACCCCCCGCCCCCGCGGCCACCGCTTCCCCGGGGGCTCCGGTCCTGCTCGGCATGCCCGCCCGGACCGGCGACGTGCGTCCTTAGCCGGAAAGCCGCAGCAGGCTCACGGCCGTCGCCAGGATCGTCTCCTCGTTCGAACACGAGACCCAGCCGAGCCAGGGTGAGTCATCGCACGCAGGTGCGGCCTGGAAATCCCCGCCGCCTGCCGGAAGGCCGCCCAGGTCCATCTGGGAAAGAATGACACTAGTGAGGCTGGATTGACAATAGAGGCAATTCCTGCTTGGATGGAAATAGATTGGGAGGTGGCCATTTCATATACCACCTCCCGGGACGTGGCCCCCGCCGCCGGTCAGGTAGCCGATCATCGCGCCCGGGGTCGGGGCGGCCGTTCAGGGCAGCCAGGCCGTGTAACGCTTCCTTCATGTTGTACGGTTACCTTGGACTGTTCAATGCATAGCCCTCGATGGCTTGGTCGCGCCCGGCGAGTCCAGCGGCCGGTATCGACACGATCCGGCTGGCTGGCGATCATGGCGAGAGCAGGTAGGAGAAGGTCAATGTTTGTTCCTGATCTGCTGAACTGCGAAAGGATCCGGATTCGACTTGAATGGCATAGTCGCGCGAGCCAAGCCTGCAATACCGACCTATATTCGCAGAAGGTTGCGCTCTCAGATTGGGCAGCCGCGCGCATGGCTGAAGCTGCACCATCCAGACCCACAAGTTAGATGGATGAGGGAGCGATGATCAAAGATGCAATCGCGGAGCATCAGGCTGTTTTCGACGTGCCCGCCTTCGGCGCAATATCAATGCGGCGGCGACTACCTACGCAAGGTCAAAGAGGTGGCAGCGTGGAGCGATGACGCCGGTCTTGAGGGAATACTCGTCTATACTGATAACTCCCTCGTAGATCCGTGGCAAGTTTCTCAGGTGATCTTGTCCAGCACATCAAACCTAGCACCGCTTGTTGCACTCCAGCCGGTATATATGCATCCATACACGGCGGCCAAAATGGTGACCACTTTTAGTTATCTCTATAATCGTCGTATATATTTGAACATGGTCGCAGGGGGATTTAGGAATGATCTCATTGCCCTAGGTGATTGCACCGAACATGATGACCGCTATGATCGCATAGTCGAGTATGTATCGATCATGAAATACTTGTTTGACGGACCTGGACCGCTTAGCTTTACCGGCGCCTATTTCACAATGAAGAATCTCTCGATAAAGCCGGGAATTCCGCCCGAGCTGGTTCCGGAGGTCTTTGTCTCCGGAACCTCTGCTGCTGGCATTGAAGCGGCGCGGAAAATAGGCGCTACATCGATTAGCTACCCTGGTACTCCTAGCGGGGAAACAATAAGTAGAGGCGTGCCGGCTGGAATACGAATTGGCATTATCGCGCGCGAGGAGTCAAGCGAAGCATGGCGAATTGCCCATGAGCGGTTTCCGGTTGATCGGAAGGGGGAGCTTACGCATGCCATTGCGCGGAGAGTGTCAGACTCTGCATGGTACGAGCAGCTATCAGAGCTTTGCGACAGGCCGACTGAGTACAGTTCTCCTTATTGGCTTGTACCATTTAAGAACTATAAGACTTTCTGTCCATATTTGGTCGGTAGTTATGACGAGGTGCGCTGTGAGGTCTCAAAATATATCCGGCAAGGCTTTCAGACGTTTATTCTTGATGTGCCACCGAGCCGGGAAGAACTGCATCATACAGCCATAGTTTTTGACGGCACCAACTTGGTCATCGATTACAGCCGGTGCCTGGCGTAGCGCGGGCGGAGCTTGCGGCTGGCCGGAAACGGGTGGGCTAGACATGCAGGTTATGTGGAAGACGATCTCAGCATTGGTTCGGAGGTTGGGCGCGTATTAACAGATATCCGCCGATGACACTGTCGGCCGCATCGCGAGTCAGGTTTGGCGCGACTCTCGGCTTGACATCTCGTAACTGCGCTCTGTCAGCAGTTCCGTCACCGAGTCGTGAGAGATGCGGCCGGTTCCGGGTCTGTACATAGGAAGGGGGGTTGGGTGACAGGGATACGCGAGCAGAACCTTGATACCCCAGACATTGCACGACTCGTGCGCGGTGCCACTGCTGGGAACCGGCGGGCGTGGGAGCGCCTCGTGGCTCAGTACTCCAGGCTCAGCTGGGCCAACACCGCGGAATTCAAGCGGGCTGCCCAGCTTCGAGGAGCATCTGCGAGCGCAGGATCACGGTGTGCAACGTGGCGAAGCGTTTCACGTATCGGCAAGGGTGTGCTTAGGCAGGGATGCTCGTGACATGGGGCGCCTTGACTGACGTGCTCGCCGGGCACCGGCCGGACGATACGGCTGTCGAGACAGGGGAGCAGCAAACGTCCTATAAGCAGCTTCTCGACCTCACTTGCGCAATACGAGAACAGATTGCGCGAAGTCCTGTCGGGTCGGGACCGATCGTCGTCGCCGACGATCCGGGTGCAGGTGCGTGTGCGACCATTGCAGCCGCTCAGGCACTAGGCCGAGCGTACGTTCCGCTGTCAGCCAGTCATCCTGCCACGCGAATTCAGCAGATACTCGCTGCCGTTGAGCCGGCGCTTATTGTGCAGTCAGATCGGACAGCCACCCGCATGGCTGACGTCCTGTCAGGTGGTTACCCTCTCTTGACAATATCACGCGAACTGGGCAACCTGTCATGGTCCCGGTCACCGAATCCGGTAGTCAACTGCGCCTCCCCGGTTGGCAGCGACATCGCCTATGTCATGTTCACATCAGGGACCACTGGCCGGCCCAAGGGTGTTCCAGTTAGGACCGAATCCCTAATGGCATATCTTGATGTGGCGACGAAGCGCTTCGGCGTACGGCCTGGGGATCGTGCCTCGCACTTCTTTGAGCTCACATTCGATCTCAGCGTGCACGACGTCTTTGTGACGCTCCTCGGCGGGGGAACGCTCGTGGTCATCCCGGCCGAGCAGCGAATGCTTCCCGCGCGCTTTCTTCGCGAGAAACAGATCTCTCACTGGTTCTCCGTGCCGTCGGCGGCCGAGTCGCTTCATCGTGTCGGTGCGCTGCGGCCTGGAATCTTCCCGCATCTCCGGCAGACGCTGTTCTGCGGCGAGCCGCTCCGTTGGCCGGTTACTGAAGCCTGGCAAGCCGCCGCGCCGAATTCCCGCATCGTCAACCTTTATGGCCCGACGGAAGCCACCATAGCGATCTCTTACTACGTCGTACCCGGGCGCAGATCGCGGTCGAACGATGTTTACGGGATTGTACCGATTGGCCAGGTCTTCGAAGGCCAGCACGGCAGGATCTTCAGCAGGCCTGAGGCGGGCGAGCAACCCAATCGCGGTGAATTGTGGTTGAGTGGCTCGCAGGTGATCTCAGGCTACCTTGACGCGGGAGATGGCCAAGACGCCTTTGCATCCGGGCCGGAGGGTGTCGCCTGGTACCGCACGGGCGACGCAGTCGAGCGAGCCGGCGACGGACTGCTGCATTTCGTGGGGCGTATCGACCACCAGCTCAAGATCTCCGGGTACCGCGTCGAGCCTGCCGAAATTGAGGACGCCATTCACCGCGCTTTCCCTGCCTGCCGCAGCGTCGTCGTCCGATGTGACCGGGGCAAGCGCCGCGGTCTGGTCGCTGCGATCATCTGCGAAGAAACCGGGGATGGGCCTGCCGCGTCAGCCGTACGGGAGGCATGCGGCAGCAGCCTGCCTTCGTACATGATTCCCGCTCATGTCGTCGAACTTGTCTCGTGGCCGGTAAACGCCAACGGCAAGATAGACCGGGCTGCAGTGCGGCGCCAACTGGAGGAGCACCCTAACCCTGACGTAGTGGCGGAACACGGAGTGGAGTCATGAAAAAGCATTCAGAGTATGAAATTCGCGGCGCGATCCGCCGCCTTATCTCCGAGCGTGTCGACGAGGTATCGCTTGATGATTCGGCGAGCCTTCTTGAAGGAACCAATCTCGATAGCCTGGGCGTTGTTGAGCTTCTACTTGCGATCGAGGAAGAGTTCAGCATCAGCATCGACTTCGTGGCGGTCGATCCTGAGTCACTTCTGTCGATCAGCGGGCTAACACATCATCTGTCGATGCTCATGGACGAATCTAATGTCGGCTAGCGACATCTGGCTGGTGGGCGACGAGACCGCTCGCCGGACTGCGCAGGAGTGGGCACAAGAGTGCTCTTCTGTTGTTGGCATTAACATAGTCGCCGCGTCGGATCTTGTCCACCGTGTAGCCGACCCCTTCGCTGGACCCAGCGGGCCAGAGCCGTGGCTGATATCCGTGAATTCCACCGCAATCATAGGCCGGGATGTCTTGGCACGCTTCGACGGACGCGCTGTCAATATCCACCCGGGCCGCTTGCCCGAATTTGGGGGCCTTTACGCTGTACAGTGGGCAATTCGCCTCGGCGAGAATGCCACGGCCGCTACCGCGCACTTCATGACTGAGATTCTGGATGCTGGCGACGTGATCTACGCCGCTCCTGTTCCTATCGGGCCGCATGACACTGGGCTTTCAGCGTGGCTACGATGCCTCCGGGCCCAGGCGGGAGTCCTTAAGTGGCTTCTTACCGAAATCGTCGCAGGTCGCGAACTTCCGCGGGTCCGCCAGGATCTTTCCCGGCGACGTTGTTTTAAAGCGGCAGACGCGCTCGGAGACCAGCTTCCCAGCCGTCTTCATGCCATAGAGGCGGAGCGGTGGGTGCGGGCAGGAAACTATCAGCCCCTGTCCTCTCCTACATACCGCCCGACGCTGGTGATCCCCAGCCCGAGGCTCACGTTGTGGCTCGACGAAGTTGCGGTAGCCGACTGTGGAGCAGCCACGGATCTGGCGCCTGGAGAAGCCAGGGCACTAGATGGGAAGCTGATCGTTGGATGCGCGGGCGGCTCCGCGCTCCTGCTGAAGCGAGCGCGCGTCGTCGCAAGCGCCGGTCTCCCCTCCCAGTGGTCGGGCGCCGTTGACGATCTAGGCCGAAGTTTCGTCCGCGCGGACAATCGAAAGGTCGACCGCCCGGCGCTGGCGGACGTGGCCGCCGCGGAGGTTTCCCAGGAATGACCGTCGAGCTCTCCCCTATTACTGACGCGGATATAGCGGCCGTGGCGGACTTCCTGCACGTCAACTACAAGGACCGGATTCCCTGGGCCCGCTCGCGCCTCGCGGGGCCATGGAAGGCAGCGGCACCTAATCACGGATTCCTCCTGCGCGATGGGCAGCGCATCGTCGGTGCACACACGGCTTTCTACTCAGAGCGCCTGGTAGCGGGAAGAGTGGAACGGTTCTGCGACCTGGGCACGTGGTACGTGCTGCCCGAATTTCGGTCCCACAGCATCCGGCTCGTCATTGCGTTGCTGGCGCAGGACGGTTACCACTTCACCGCCCTTACGCCCAGCCACAAGGTCACGTCGATCCACACCCGGCTCGGATTCCACCCCCTTGACACTTCCGCGGCCCTCATTCCCAATCTGCCGTGGCCGACCCCGCCGGGCCGAACGACGATCAGCGCCGACCCGGATGTTATCGAAAGCACACTCGCCGGGACGGAGCTAAAGCTCTACCACGACCACGCACAAGCGCTAGCAGCTCGTCACATCGTGCTGCTCCGCGGCCCGGACTCCTGTTATGTGATGTACCGGGAGATCACGCACAAGGCCGTACCGCTCGCCGTAATCGTCCACGTCAGCAATCCCCAGCTATTCCATCGTGCCATTTTGCCGTTGACCCGTCATCTGCTGTTCCGTCATCGGCTGCTGGCGACTCTGGCTGAGCTACGGACCATCGGGCCCAGGCCTCCCCTCTCGTTCAAGGTGACTTCGTGGCCCAAGATGTACCGCAGTGCCAGCCTGGCACCTGATCAGATCGACGACCTGTACAGCGAACTCGTATGCGTACCATGGTAGACGGATCCCGGAAAGGTCAGCGGCGCCCATCCCGCATCATAAGGGGCTTTAGGAGCTGAGCTGTCAGCTCAACTTGACGCAACCAGTCGCATTCGCTTTCCATAGCAACACGACGCGCGTTTTCAAACCCGATTCCGCGATTACGACGGTGACACGGCCCGATAGATGCCGATATGTGTCGCCTCCGCCACCTGCGACTGCAGCGCGCGGCGACCTCGGCATCCAAGGCCGCGATCTGCGCGTCCCGGGCCGCGCAGCCAGCGCAATCCGGTGCGATCTCCTACTCGCTGATCTCCAGGCGGAGCCGGGCGAGTTCCCAGAGCCGTTCCACCCGACGGGCCAACGCCTGCAACCCTTTCACCTGGGTGACGGTTGGCCGTTTCTTGATGGCACGAGCCCATTCGCGCAGCGTTCGGCCTCTCCGGGCGCAAGTTCTTTCGCGTGCTTGTCGGTGGCGACCGTGCCCCAGCCATGCGCAGGCAAACGGAAATCACTAAGGGAAACCCCGCCGAACGGACTCCGCTACCTGCCCTGGAGGCTATGCAGGAAGTCGATGAGGCCGGCGAAGTACACCGCTTGATCGTCGTACATGGCCAGGTGGCTGCCGTCCGGGCAGTACAGGTAGCGCCCGTGCGGCAGGCGGCCGGCCATCATTTCCATGTGGCCCGGGTCCATGGTGTCGTGCCGCGCGCCGATGACCAGGGTCGGCACCTCGATCGAGGCCAGCTCCGCGGTCCGGTCCCAGTGCGCCAGGCTGGCCTCGGCGCTGATGCCGAGCTCGCTGGGACCCTGCATGGACACGTAGATCGCCGGGTTGATATGCGCGAAGGCGCGCACTACCGGGTCAGGCCAGTCCCCGACCGGCATCCGCAGCACGTGGCGGACGTAGTGCTGCTCGTTCAGCAGCTCCATGTACCGCGGGTTCTCGATATCCCCGCTCGCCTCGTACGACTTGATCTCGGCCAGCGCCCCCTGGTCCATCTCCGGCATCAGCACCTGCTCGGCGTAGGCGTTGTAGGCCGGGACATTCGCCATCATGTTGGAGATGACCAGCCCGCGCAGGTGCTCCTGGTGGTGCAGCGCGTACTCGATGGCCAGGATCCCGCCCCACGACTGGCCGAACAGGACGAAGTTATCCCGGTCGAGCCCGAGCGCCTGGCGGACCTGCTCCACCTCGTCGACGTAGCGGTCGAGGTCCCACAGGGACGGCTCGTCCGGCTGGTCGCTGCGGCCCGAGCCGAGCTGGTCGTAGTAGTAGTACTCGATGCCCGCGCCGGGGAGGTAGCTGTCGCATGCCTCCAGGTACTCGTGGGTCGCTCCCGGTCCGCCGTGCAGCAGCAGCACCCGCAGGCCTGGATTGTTGCCGGTGCGCTTCACCCAGACCCGGTACCGGCCGGCCGGCGTGTCCACCGGGATCATCCGGGCGCCCCCGCTCAGCACGTCCTTCCGGCCGGAGTTGTCCAGATAGCCGCTCATGACCCGCGCTCCTCCCGTGACCGGTACCGCGTCAGGGCGGATTATGCCAGCCCGCCGAGCCTCGTACCAGGTCAGGCGGTCCACGTCGGGCCGTTGACGAAGCCGGGCCAGGCGGATCACCGCCTGGCCCGGCTCGAGCAGGACCGTTACTTCACCGCGGTCACCACGAGATCGTCGGTGCGTGCACTCACTGGCTCTGCCACCGGGCCGGCCGGAGCCGGGATCCGCAGTAGCCGGGCCAGCGAGGACGGCAGCCACCAGTTGGCCCGGCCGAACAGGGCGACCAGCGCCGGGACGAGCAGGCAGCGGACGATCACCGCGTCGATGAGGATGCCGGCGCCGAGCCCGGTGGCCAGGACCTTCAGGTCGGTCTGCGGGCCGGTGGACATGGACAGGAAACCGAGCATCAGGATCGCCGCGGCGCTGGTGACCAGCCGGCCGGTGCGGCCCAGGCCCTCGGTGACCGCGTGGCGGGCGTCGCCGCTGGCGTCGTAGGCCTCCCGGATGCGGGTGAGGATGAACACCTCGTAGTCCATCGACAGGCCGAACAGGAAGGCGAACACCATCAGCGGCACCCACATGGTGATCGCGCCGGTGGCCGGGATGCCCCATAGAGCGCGGGAGCCGTGGCCGTCCTGCCACACCCAGGTCAGCACGCCGTACGCGGCGGCCAGCGAGATCAGGTTGAACACCACGGCCTTGGCCGCCAGCAGCACCGAGCGGAAGGCCCGGACCAGGAGCAGGAAGGTGGCCACGCCGATGACGGCCAGCATGAGCGGGAAGTCACCGTAGACCGCGTGGTCGAAGTCGATCAGCGACGCGCCGTCACCGCCGACCCCGATCACGTGCGGGCGGCCCAGCAGGGTGTGCTCCAGCGTGGCCACCGTCGCCTGGCCGGCCGGCACGCCGCTCTCGGCGGCGGGCAGGACGGTGACGATCGCGGTGCCTGCCCGCTGGTAGTCCGGCGTGGCCGGGGCCACGGCGGCGTACACGCCCGGCACCCGGGCCGCCGAAGCGGCGACCGCGGCCGGAGCACCCGGCGCGGCCGCGACCAGGACCTCGGCCGGGGTGATGACCCCGGACGGGATGCCGCCGTCGGTCAGGGTGACCAGCGTGTCGTGCGCGGCTCCGCTGGTGGCCTGGGCCGAGCTGCCCGGCTCGCCCAGGTGCAGGGACAGCGCGGGCAGCACCAGGGCGGTCAGGATGCCCAGCCCGGCCAGCGCGGCCAGCCACCGGTGCCGGTACACGCCGCGGGCCCAGGCCGAGAACACCCGGCTGGCGCGCCGCTCGGTCCGCAGCCGCGGCCAGTCCAGGCGCGGGCCGACGGTGGCCAGGATAACCGGCAGCAGGGTGATGGCCACCGCTACCGAGACCAGCGGCACCAGCACGCCGCCGTAGCCGACGCTGCGCAGCATCGGCACCGGCAGGATGATCATGGACAGCAGCCCGATGGCGACGGTGAGCCCGGAGAACACCACGGCCCGGCCCGCGTGGTTCATCGCCTCGAGCACGGCGGCCTGGTTGTCCCGGCCCGCGGCCCGCTCTTCCCGCCACCGGCTGACCACCAGCAGCGAGTAGTCGATGGCCACGCCCAGGCCGATCAGGGCGATCAGGAACTCGACGATCTGGCTGACCCCGGTCACCTCGGTGAGCCCGCCGACCAGCAGGAACGTGGCCAGGACGGAGATGCCGCCGATGACCAGCGGCAGTAGCGCCAGGAAGCTGGCGAACACCAGGGTCAAGATGACCAGCGAGCCGACCGATCCGATCATCGCCTCGACCATGATCCCGGTGCCCTTGGCCTGCTGCTGCCCATTGGCCAGCAGGTCCGAGCCGGTAACCCCTACGTGCCATCCCGCGGGCACGGCCGCCGTCAGGGTCCGGTCGATCGCCGGGCCGAGGTTGGGGCCGCCGAAGCCGCTGACCGAGGCGGTGTAGACCAAGGCGAACGTGGACCGGCCGTCGCTGGTCACGAACGCGTGGTTGCCGGTGGTGGCGTAGTCCGCGATCCGCACGTCGGGGATCGCGCGGGCCAGCGCGGCGAACGCCCGCCCGGTCGCGGCGGCCACCGCCGGGTCGGTGATCCGCTCCCCGGCCGGGATGGTGATCACCGGCAGGTAAGGGGCCTGCGAGCCGCCGTTGCCGTACTGGCTGGCGATCTGGTTGTCTACCTTGAACGCCTGCCCGGGCATGGCGAAGTTGTTGGTCATCCGGTGGGTGGTGCCACTGATGGTCATCACGCCGACGACGGCCACGGCGACCCAGAAAAGGGCCACGAGCGCCTTATGGCGGAGTACGAAGCGGGTGAGCGCGGGCATCGTAGCCTCCGAGCCTGAAGAGCCGGCGGCCGTTCCGCCAGCTGCAGCTCAAAGACTGCCGCCGAGCCCCCCGGCCCGTCGTCCGGCGGCAGTTGGCACTTGGCCGTACCGCCCCGGGACTAACCGCGGCCCGCGTACTCCCGGGGGAGTAGCCGGATGATCAACCGGGGGAGGGCGACTTCGGCCCCCGGCATGCCTACGCTTACGTGCATGGAAGGCGTGGCGGCGGCGTGGCGGCGGTGGATCAGCTCGCCGGTCAGGGACGCGCTGCTCGCCGTGCTGGTGACCGCCCTCCTGGTGTCTGGCAGCCTCGGCGAAGGCAATCCCAAGAGCCCGTCGGACCAGATCCAGTTCTCCGGCCACTCGGCGCCGCACCCGGGGGCCGCGCTGCTGCTCGTCGCGCTCGCCTGCCTGGTCCTGGCCTGGCGCCGCCGCTGGCCAGTCGCCGTGCTCGCCGTCGCGGCCGCGGCGGTGACCGTCTACTCGGTCCTCGGCTACGTCAACGGCGCGTCCTTGGTCGCCCCGGTCCTCGCCTTGTACGCGGTGGCCACCCAGGTAAGCGTCCGCCGGGCCGTCATAGCGGCCGTGGCGGCGCTGGTCGTGCTGATGACAGCCACTGCCGTCAACAACCCGTTCGGACACATCAGCGGCGGCGGATTCTTCCTGATCCCCGGCATGGTCGCCGCGGCCCTGTTCGCCGGGATCGCGGTGGCGAACCGGCGCGCTTACGTGGCCTCCATCCGTGACCGGGCCGAACAGGAGGCCCGCAGGCGGGTGGATGAGGAACGGCTGCGCATCGCCCGCGAACTGCACGACGTCGTCGCGCACACCATGGCCACCATCAACGTGCAGGCCGGGGTGGCGGCCCACGTCCTGTCCAGCCGCCCGGAGGCGGCCGCCGAATCCCTGCAGGCGATCAAGGCGGCGAGCAAGGAAGGGCTCAAGGAACTACGGGCCATCCTGAACGTGCTGCGCCAGGCCGACGACGCCGACCCCACCCAGCCGACCCCGGGCACCGCCCAGCTCGAGGACCTCATGGCCGGGGCCCGCCGGGCCGGCCTGGACACGACGTTCACGGTAATGGGGGAGCCGGTCCCGCTGCCGACCCCCGTCGACCTGGCCGCCTACCGCATCGTTCAGGAGTCGCTGACCAACGCCATCCGGCACGCCGGCCCGGCCACCGCCGCGGTCTCGCTCGGCTACCACCCCGGCGAACTGCGGATCGACGTCACCGATACCGGCCGCGGCCAGCCGACCGGGGTGGCCGCGGGCCAGAGCGGGGGCCACGGTCTGGCCGGCATGCGCGAGCGCGCTGCCACCGTCGGCGGCACCGTCGAGACCGGGCCTGGACCCGGCGGCGGCTACCGGGTCGCGGCCCGGCTGCCCTTCGGCGGTCAGCTCGCCGATCCGGCCCGGACGCGGGACATTGAAGGAGCACGCCCGTGATCCGGGTCCTGCTCGCCGATGACCAGGCGCTGATCCGGGCCGGGTTCCACGTGCTGATCGATGCCGCCGACGACCTGCAGGTGGTGGGCGAGGCCATCGACGGGGCGCAAGCGGTCGACCTGGCCCGCCGCGAGCGCGCCGACGTGATCCTGATGGACATCCGGATGCCGGGGGTAGATGGCCTGGAAGCCACCCGGTGTATCTCCGCCGACGACGACCTTGCCGGGGTCAAGGTGATCATCTTGACCACCTTCGAGTCAGACGAGTACGTCTACCAGGCCATTCGCGCCGGGGCCAGCGGCTTCCTAGTCAAGGACACCGAACCGGCCGACCTCATCCAGGCGGTGCGGGTGGTGGCCAAGGGCGATGCCCTGCTGTCGCCGAGCGTGACGCGGCGGCTCATCACCGATCTCGCCAGCCGGCCCGAACGGCCGCCGCCCAACGACCGGGTGCTGGCCCGTCTGACCGACCGCGAGCGTCAGGTCCTCGGGCTGGTCGCCGAGGGCCTGTCCAACGACGAGATCGCCGCCCGCCTGTTCCTCAGCCCGCTGACCTCCAAGACCCACGTCAGCCGCATCATGACCAAACTAGACGCGCGCGACCGCGCCCAGCTTGTCGTCATCGCCTACGAAAGCGGGCTGGTGACCCCAGGCGGCCGCGACCGGCGCTAACGCCGCAGCGGCCTGAAGAACACGCGCACGTCGCCGACCAGCAGGTCGGGTACTTCCATGGCCGCGAAGTGACCGCCGCGGTCGAACTCCGACCAGTACACGATGTTGTCGGACCGCTCGGCGAAGCGCCGGATCGGCGGCGCGATCTCCCGGGGGAAGACCGCCACCCCAGTGGGTACGCCCGAGACTGCCGGGGGACCCCAGGCGCGCGACCGCGCGGTCTCGTAGTAGAGCCGCGCCGAGGATCCGGCCGTCCCGGTCAGCCAGTACAGCGTGACGTTGGTGAGCAGCTGGTCGCGGTCGACCGCCTCGTCGGGCAACCCGCCGTCGGTCCACTCGCCGAACTTCTCGGTGATCCAGGCCAGCTGACCCGCCGGGGAGTCGGTGAGCCCGTAGGCCAGCGTCTGCGGCCGGGTCGACTGGATCGCAAAGTAGCCCGATCCCGTGGACCGGAAGCGGCGCAGCGCCTCCAGGCGGGCCCTTTCCTGCTCGGTCAGGTCGGCTGGCTCATCCCGAAAGTAGGGGAAAAGCATGTTCAGGTGCACGCCGATGAGGTGCCCGGGGTCGATGAGGCCGAGCTCCCGGGAGATGGACGAGCCCCAGTCGCCGCCCTGCGCGCCGTACCGCTGGTAACCAAGGCGCTCCATCAAACAGGCCCAGGCCCGCGCGACCCGGCGCACGTCCCAGCCTCGGTCCCGGGTCGGCCCGGAGAACCCGTAACCCGGGATTGACGGGACGATCAGGTGGAACGCGTCGCTAGGATCACCGCCAAAAGCCGCCGGGTCGGTAAGCGGGCCGATCACGTTCATGAACTCCACGACCGATCCGGGCCAGCCGTGGGTAATGATCAGCGGCAGGGCGCCCGGCTCGGCCGAACGGACCTGCAGGAAGTGGATCCGCTGCCCGTCGATCGTGGTGGTGTACTGGTCGAACCCGTTCAGCCGGGCCTCGTGGACCCGCCAGTCATAGCCGGTGCGCCAGTATTCGGCCAGCTCCCGCACGTACTCGAGCGGGATGCCGTAATCCCAGCCCGCGCCGGGTATCTGGTCGGGCCAGCGGGTCCGGGCCAGCCGGTCCCGCAGGTCGTCCAGGTCGGCCTGCGGGATCTCGATCCGGAACGGCAGTACCTGCGAAGCGTCGTTGTCCATGCTCGGGTTCTACCATCGGGGCATGGCCCGCGACGAGGTGCTGGCCGATCCATGCCGCCATCCTCGCAAACCCGCACGTTCCGGTGCTCTCGGCCGGGGCAGGCAGAGCCGATGAATGTCGGGCCGACCGGGAGTCTAAAGCGATAAGCGCGTATTTCCGGCCGGACTACGGGCTCTGGCAGAGCAGGAGGCCACAGGCCTGTTTAAGGGGGCATCATGCATCCGATGTTTGTGAAGCTGTACCTAGAGGCGGAAGCCGACGACGACGAGGCGGACAGGCGCCGCCGCGCGAACCGGGCCAGACGCCATCGATCGCGCGCAGCGGTACAGGTCATCGACCGCGACCGCCGGCCGCGGCCCGGTGCGGCCGCGGCCCGAGGCGGCCGCGGCCCGAGGCGGCCGCGGCCTGAGGCGGCCGCGGCCTGAGGCGGCCGCGGCCTGAGGCGGCCGCGGGCCGGATCAGCCTCCGTCGGCCAGGACCGGGCGGAGCGCGTCGAGGACGGCGGGGTCCTCGATGGTGGACGGGGCCTGCTCGTTCTGACCGTCGGCGATGCCCCGCATGGTCTTGCGGAGTATCTTGCCGGATCGGGTCTTGGGCAGGGCGGCCACCACGTCGACCCGGCGCAGCGCGGCGACCGGTCCGATCTGGTCGCGGATCAGCTGGACGAGCTCGGCCGACAAGATGGCGGGCTCGGCGCTGACGCCCGCCTTGAGCACCACGAACCCGCGCGGTATCTGGCCTTTGAAATCGTCGTTGACGCCGATCACGGCGCATTCGGCCACGGCGGGGTGGCTGGCGAGTACCTCCTCCATCTGCCCGGTGGACAGCCGGTGGCCGGCCACGTTGATCACGTCGTCGATGCGGCCCATCACGTACAGATAGCCGTCGCTGTCGCGGTACCCGCCGTCGCCGGTGATATAGAAACCGGGATGCTGCGCCATGTAGGAATCGACGAACCGCTCGTCGTCACCCCACAAGGTGGGCAGGCAGCCCGGTGGCAGCGGTAGCCGCACCACGATCTCCCCGGTCTCGCCCGGCTTGGCTTCGGCGCCGTAGGCGTCGAGGATCCGCACGTCGTAGCCGGGCACCGGCATGGTGGGCGACCCGGCCTTGGTCGGCATGGCCTCCAGGCCCATCAGGTCGGCGGCGATCGGCCAGCCGGTCTCGGTCTGCCACCAGTGGTCGATGATCGGTATGCCGAGCAGTTCGCCCGCCCACCGGTAGGTCTCGGGGTCAAGTCGCTCGCCGGCCAGGAACAGGTACTTCATTCCGGACAGGTCGTACTCGCGGGCCAGCTTGCCGTCCGGGTCCTCCTTCTTGATCGCGCGGAACGCGGTCGGCGCGGTGAACAGCGCCTTCACCCGGTGCTCGGCGATGACCCGCCAGAACGCCCCCGCGTCGGGGGTGCCCACCGGCTTTCCCTCGTACAGCACGCTGGTGCACCCGGCCAGCAGCGGGGCGTAGACGATGTAGGAGTGCCCGACGACCCATCCCACGTCAGAGGCGGCCCAGAACACCTCGCCTGGCTTGGTGTCGTAGATGTTGTCCATGGTCCAGCGCAGCGCGACCGCGTGACCCCCGTTGTCGCGGACCACGCCCTTGGGCTTGGCCGTGGTGCCGGAGGTGTACAGGATGTACAGCGGGTCGGTCGCCGCCACCGGGACGCAATCCGCGGGCTCGGCCTTGGCCGCCGCCTGTTTCCAGTCCAGGTCGCGCCCGGCCGTCAGGGCGGCGGATGCCTGCGGGCGCTGCAGGATCACGCAGTGCTCCGGCTTGCGTCGCGCCAGGTTGATGGCCCGGTCCAGGATCGGCTTGTACTCGATGATGCGGCTGCCCTCGATGCCGCAGGAAGCCGAGACCAGCACCTTCGGCGCGGCATCGTCGATCCGGGTCGCGAGCTCGGCCGCCGCGAAGCCGCCGAACACCACCGAGTGCACCGCGCCGATCCGCGCGCACGCCAGCATCGCGATCGCGGCCTCGGGGATCATCGGCATGTAGATGATCACCCGGTCGCCCGCGCTGACGTCCAGGCTGCGCAGCAGCCCGGCGAACTGCTCGACCTCCGCCAGCAGCTCCCGGTAGGTATACGTCCGGCTGGTGCCGGTGACCGGGCTGTCATAGATCAGCGCGGCCTGGGCGCCCCGGCCGTCGCGCACGTGCCGGTCCAGCGCGTTGAAGCAGGTGTTCAGCACGCCGTCGGCGAACCAGCGGTAGAAGGGCGGATTCGAGGCATCAAGCACCCGGGTGGGTGCTGTGTACCAGTCAATGCCCTTGGCCGCCTCACCCCAGAATCCTTCGGGATCGGCCAGGCTCCGGTGGAACGCTTCCGCGTAGCGACCCATAACGTCACTCCATTCAGTAATCGCGGCCAGGTCAGTACATGATCAGTGGCCAGACGGGAACCCCGAGCGCTTTCACGAAGCCTCGCAGAACTCGGCGCGGGAGAGGTAAGCGGCGCGGAATGCCACCACTAGGCCCATGTAGCCGCCTGTCTTCACCGTTAGGCCGTTTCCTCCGTATTTACCCGCTCCAAGCACGAAGAATGTGTCCGCGAGGGCGGCTAGGGACACGCCCAGCACCACCGTGGTGGCCGCGAAGCCGGCCAGGCCCAGCGGTGCTGGATTCCCCGAGCCACCGGCCGTCAGGGCGGCCTGAACGGCTGGTTGCACAAGCGGCTGCGCGAGGTCGGCGGAAGTCATGTGACCCTCCTCACATCGCGCTACTCTCCTAGAGGGAGGATCTATTAACGCGACGTTTCCGCGAAGCGCCAAAGGTCCCGATCAACCGGTGCCGAAGGTCGGTATCTGCGAGGTCCGCCGGTGACGGCACACTAGGGGGATGGGCCCGCACGTCATCGCCGTGGTGGGGGCAACCGCCACCGGGAAGTCCGGGCTGGCCACCGAGCTGGCCCGGGCGCTCGACGGCGAGATCGTGAACGCCGACTCGATGCAGCTCTACCAGGGCATGGACATCGGCACCGCCAAGGAGCCCGAAGCCGCCCGGCAAGGCGTCCCGCATCACCTGCTCGACATCTGGCCGGTGACCCAGGCCGCGAACGTGGCCGACTACGCCAAGCTCGCCCGTGCCGCGATCGGGGAAATCACGGCCGGCGGCCGGGTGCCCATCCTCGTCGGCGGCTCCGGCCTGTACGTCCGTTCGGCCCTGGACGACCTGGATTTTCCCGGAACGGACTGGGTTATCCGCTCCCGCCTGGAAGATGAGCTCACCCGGCTCGGCGCGGCTGCCCTGCACGCCCGGCTGGCCGCCCTCGACCCGGCCGCGGCCGGCGCGATCCTGCCGAGCAACGGACGCCGGATCGTCCGCGCCCTGGAGGTGATCGAGATCTCCGGGCGCCCGTTCACCGCGACCATGCCGGCCTACCAGCAGAACCGCCCGGCGATCCAGATCGGCCTCACGCTGCCCCGCCCCGAACTTGACCGCAGGATCGCCGCCCGGGTCGACCGGATGTGGCAGGCGGGCCTGGAAGCCGAAGTGCGCGGCCTGGCCGCCTGCGGCCTGCGCGAGGGCCGGACCGCCAGCCGCGCGCTCGGCTACCAGCAGCTGCTCCGCTACCTGGACGGCGAGTGGACCCTGGATGAAGCCCGCTTGGAGACGATCAAGGCCACCAGGCGGTTCGCCCGCCGCCAGGAGTCCTGGTTCCGCCGCGACCCCCGCGTCACCTGGCTCGACGCTACCAGCGGCACCCTGCTCGCCGACGCGTCCGTCATGATCGCGACGGGTTGACTCAAAGCCTTCATGATCATGAACGGCGCGTTACGCGGTGCGCCGACGGGCTAGGTCCCGCAAATCCCGCGGGAGCGCGTCGGCGATGAGAAGCCGCGGCAGCAACTCCGGCTCGATGGTTAGCGCACGGAACGAGACAGCGACGGTGACGTCATGTTCCGGCCGCAGCACGATCTCGATCACGTCGTCCGCGCAGATCTCGCCCGGCTCGATCACCCGCAGGTAGGTACCGGGCCGGGCGGCCTGGGTGAACCGCTTGATCCAGCCGGCCTGTGCCAGCCAGCCCTGGAAGGTGCCGCACGGAATCCGCGGGCAGGACACCTCCAGGATCACGTCCGGCCCGATCCGCCAGCGCTCGCCGATCAGCGCGCCGTTGACGTCGACGCCCTCAGTCGTCAGGTTCTCGCCGAAGACTCCGTTACCAAGCGGCTGGTCAAGCTCAGCCTCCCAGAAATCGAGGTCCTCCCGGGCGTAGGCGTAGACCGCCTGGTCAGGTCCGCCATGGTTGCGCACGTCGTAGACTCGGTCGCCGGCCAGGCCGACCATGCCCAGACCCTTGGCGCGGGCCGGTGTCACCATCACCGGTCCATCGACGGACCGCTTGTCGATGCCCGTCAGCTTCATTTCTTTCCACGGGTTGAGGCGCGGATGGCCGACGTTGACCGAGAGCAGCTTCATAACTCGACGATACGTACCGCCCCGCCGTCCCGGCCAATGCGTTTCCGGCCCGAGCGCGGGCCTGAGCTACATCTGACTGCCGAGCTGGTAAGCGCGCTTGGCATTGTCGGCGCAGAACATCCGGGTCAGACGCACCACGGTCCGTTCGGAATAAAGATCTTCGTTAAGCCCCGTGCGCAGGAACGAAGAAAGCGCGGACCGGAACAGCGCCGCGCCCAGGTAGTACAGCTCGGGTAGCCCGAACGCGTCCGAGGAGTACAGGAACTTCCCGAACGGCGCGAGCTCGAGCGCCTCGGCCAGCAGCGCCGGGGCGCGCGCGCCCAGGTTGTGCATGGCCAGCCCGGCGTCGACGTACACCTGCGGGAACACCTGGGCCAGGTACCCGGCCTCGCGGTGGTACGGGTAGTTGTGCAGCAGCATCACCGGGACCCCGGTGGGCTGGATCGCCCGCAGCAGCGGCGTGAGCAGCAGCGGGTTGCAGCGGTGCAGGTCGACGTCGCTGTCCCCGTAGCCGACGTGGAACTGCACCGGCAGCCGTAGGTCCACGCCGCACCAGATGAGGAACCGCTGCAACGTCTCGTCCGCCAGCCGCGGCAGACCGGACCCCTTAGCCCCAGCCAGCCAGCGCTGGGCCGCGGCCGCCACCTCGGAGTCCGAGGGCCGTTCGGGGCGCAGGTCGAGCCCGGTCCGGTAGGCGGCGATCGACTTCACGCCCACCGCCGAAGCGGTGCGGGTGGCCAGCGCGGACCGCACCGCGTCGGCGAAGGAGGCCGCGCCCACCCCGGCCGCGGCTACGTCTTCCGCGACCCGCTCGAGCCGGACGATCTCGTGGGCGGCCGCGCCGGCCAGGTCGCCGAGTTCGGCCGGGGAGGTCAGCGGCTCCGGGGTGAAGCCGGTGTCCACGCAGAGCACGGAAATTCCGGCGGCCACCAGGAACCGTTTGCTCACCTCGGTGGCGCCGAGTTCGGCCCGCCGGGCCACGTAGTCCGGCAGTTCGGCGTGCGGCGGCAGGCCGAGGACCGGCGGGCAGAGCCGCCGGAACGCCAGCCCGGCCTGTGAGTCGAACACCCAACCGCCCGGCCAGCCCGTACCCTCGGTCAGCATCGACTCGAGCGTGGCCTGGTCCGCGTCACGGGCCAGCACTCCGTGGCAGTGGTGGTCGACAAGGGCCTGTTCGGCTACGCAGCGGAGCAGGTCCCGCACTAAGATGCCTCCACTCAGCTGCCCCCTGCCTCGTCCCGCGCGACCGCGAGCCGGGGCCCGGCCGCGGCGTCTTCGGCGCCCGGCGCCGCGATGCCCTCGCGGGCGGCCAGCGCCGCCCCGAGCTTGCGCGCCGTACCCGGCGCGACGATCACGACCACGATGGCCGCTGCCAGCCAGGCGCCCGACACCACGGGGAACCACGCGCCCGCGCCGGTCGGGTACGGGATCACGTTGCGGTACAGCGTGTAGCCGAGCACGATTAGCGCCGCGATCGGCACCGCGACCTGCCACATCGGCACCGGCAGCTTGCGCCGGACGAACACCAGCATCGTGCAGCCCAGCGTGGCCAGCACGTAGGCGACGAGCAGGATCAGCGTGCCGATGGTGCCGGACCACAGGAAGCTGTCAAAGGCAGTGGCGTGGAACGCCGCCGTGTAGATGATCACGATGATGGCCGCCATGGCCACGATCGTGAGGGTGGCCCAGGCCGGCGTGCCCCAGCGCGAGCCCTTGCCGAGTCCGCGCGCCCCGGCCGTGTCCCTGGACAGCGCGTAGAGCAACCGCGCCGCCGCGACCGTGGAGGCCAGGCAGCAGCCGAAGGCGCTGACCGTGGTGCCGAGGGTAATCACGTCGCCGACCCAGTGGCCGACGTAGGAGGAGCCCAGGTCGCCCAGGAGCGACGGCGAGTTGGTGAACGCCTTGACCCCGGCCGGGCCCGTGCCGAAGCCCATCATCTCGACCGCCGTCACGATCACGAAGTAGACGCCGCCGAAGATCGCCGTGCCGAGGATCGCCCGCGGGATGTCGCGGGTCGGCCGGTTGGCCTCCTCGCCCAGCGTGGCCGCCGCCTCGAACCCCGCGAACGACAGGAAGCCGAACACCACGCCGAGGAACAGCGCGGAGAAGCTCGTCCCCGGCGTCACCTGGAACACGCTCCAGGTGAAGTGCTGACCGCCGGGCGCGTTCCCGGCCAGCAGCCGGACCAGCACCACCGCGGTGACGACCAGGATCAGCGCGACCGTGGTGCCCTCGACCGACAGCAGCACGCCCGCGCCGCGCCGGGCCGGCATGATGGCGAGCAGCAGCGTCAGCGCCAGCGCGACCGCGAGCAGGATGAACGGCGCCCACGAGGGCGGGTGCGGCCAGATGCCGACAGCTTGCAGGAACGCGGTGCCGAAGATGCCGGCCGCGCTCGAGGTGACCACGGCGTAGAAGGTGTAGGTGCCGAGCAGGCCCCAGCCCGCGACCACCCCGGTGCGCGGGCCGAGCGTGGCGCCGACGAACGCGTAGACCGAGCCGGAATGGTGGAAGTACTGGCACAGCCGGACGAAGGAGTAGGCCACCAACAGCACGCCGACGGCCGCGATGAGGAAGGTCAGCGGCACGGCGCGGCCCGCCGTGGTGGCGCTCGCCTGCGGGTTGATGTTCGCGGCCATGCTCGGCGCCATCAGCGCCACCGACAGGCCCACCGCCGCCCATACTGACAGCGAACGTTTAAGTCCAGGTGCGCCGGAAGGGTTCGCTTCCATCTGCTCCTCCTCACTGTGCTTGGTCCCCATAGTGTCCCTCCGGCCCGCCCGTCACGGAAGGGGTGAAAGATCCGGAACAGCGATTCAACCAGCAATTTTCCCGAACGGACCGTGGCGCGTGCCCCGGCCGCCGCATCCCGTCCCGCTGGGCCGACGCCCGACCCACTCGAGCCGGAAAATGCCCGGGTGAACCATTTCGCACCCTCGCGCGTCACTTGCAGTAGGAGCTAGTCGTCAGGGGGTGACCTACGGTGACAGGTGCCTACCCGGTGCTTCCCTTGGGTCCACTGCATCCAGCCCAGCCGACGCGGCCGTGGGCCCGTACCTACCGGGGCACGCCCGCGTCCGTACCGGAAGCACGCAGGTTCGTCGGTGAGCTGCTGGCCGGCTGCCCGGCCAGGGAGACGCTGATGACGTGCGTGTCCGAGCTGTGCGCCAACGCGATCGCGCACACCGCCTCGGGGCGCGGCGGCGTGTTCACGGTTGAGGTGGACGGTACGCGGGACGGGGTGGCCAGGGTCGCGGTCACCGACGGCGGCGGTGCGTCGGTCCCGGCCGCGGGTTCCCTCGACCTGATGATGGCCGAAGGCGGCCGGGGGCTCGCCATGGTGGCCGCCTGCACCAGCCGCTGGGGTTTCTCCGAGGCCTACCCGGGCCGCACCGTCTGGGCCGAAGCCTGCTGGCCGGTCGCCGTGCCGTCACCCGGCCGCCCTAAGAAGACGTCCGCCCGTCCGGTGCCGCCGCGCGACTGGTCCCCCGGCCCGGCAGCATAACCGCGGGCAGCACCGTTAGGGCGGCGGTGGCCGGGCTGCTTGACACCGACGACCCGGCTCAGGCCGCCGAGCACCTGTCTGCCCTGACTCTCGGTCAGGTCAACAAGTCCATGATGGGCACCATCCGGCTCAGCGACTCAGAAACCGACCACATCATCACCAGTGGCACCGCAGTCTTCATGCGGGCCAACGCCCCCGCCGCCCCCTGAGGCCCTGCTCCTGGTGGCGCCGCCCCTTACCGTGCCCCTGCGCCCCGCCGAAGCGGGCCCAGCTCCTACCGTCTCTCCCGCCCCTGAAACCCTCCCGGCGCAGCCTCGTGGGCTCCCAAGCACAACGATGTGACGTCGTGTCGGCGACGTGTCAACGGCGGCGGCTCGGCCGCGGGCACCGCGTTACTAGTGGTGCGCGTGAGCGTTATCCGCGGGAGCGAGCAATCATCGTGTGCATCTACCCCCCACAAAACGGGGGTAGATGCACACGATGATGCTCACTGGTGGCAGACGCGCGCCCGCCGCCGTCGGTGACATCACCGCTTGAAGCACTCGCGCCCAGCGTGGCTCCGGTAAACCACCAGTCCCTCCCGCCGGGCGCCCTGGCGCCTGACTGATCATGGCAATCGGGATTATCTCAAATATGAGATAGCCTTTGAGGTATGAACAGCAAGCGCCACCCAGCACCAGAGCCTGCGGGTGACGATGGCGGCCACGATGCTGACGCATCGCTGCCGGTCATGCCGGGCTTCCGCGAGATGGCCCTGCGCCGGGCCGGCGAGCAGGCGGCCCGGATGGCCGAAGACCGCGGCCGGCTCGTCCGCGAGCTGGCCGAACAGCGGCAGGCGGCCGGCCTGTCGCAGACCGAGATCGCCGCCCGGATGGGGACCTCCCAGTCTGCTGTGGCCAGGCTCGAGTCCGGCACCGCGGATGTCCGCGCCTCCACGCTGGAGCGCTACGCGGCGGCGGTCGGCGGACAGATCACGTGGAAGCTCAACCGTCCGGGGAAAGGAGTCAGCGAATGACGCCACCGAGAGTGAAAAGCTCAGCCCGGCAGCCAGGGATGCGCGCGCACATCCCGGGAGTCCCGCCGCGGCCGGAAGAGCCGGGTCGGCCGTTCCGGCCGTCCATCCCCGGTATTCCGCTTACCCCGGGCGCCCCGGACTGGTTTCCGTCTTCACCGCCGGAGGCCCCGGGTCCGGTCCCGCCGACCCGCACATGGCTTGACCCGCAGGCTGACTGGAAGGCCAAGCTGTACGAGCAGCTGATGGCCAAGCGGATCGTGCTGGCCTCGGGGTTCCTCGACGACGACGCGGCCGCCAGACTCTCGGCCCAACTGCTCACCCTGGACGCCGAGCAAAAGACCCCGATCCGCCTGGAACTGCAGAACCTGCGGGCCGAACTGTCCGCCGTCCTCACCGTCATGGGCATCCTGGACGTGCTGCGGGTGCCGGTGCACGCCTGCGTGAGCGGCGAGATCACCGGTCCTGCCCTCGGCGTGCTCGCCTCCTGCCCGCGCAGGTCCGGTTACCCGAACGCATCCTTCGTGCTCGCCGAGCCCAAGCTGCATTTCGGCGGTACGGTGACTGCGCTCGCCGCCCGCGAGCAGCAGATGACGCGCATGCTCGACACCCTGTACTTCAGGCTGGCCGAGGTCACCGGTCGCGAGGTGGACCAGATCCGCGACGACGCGCGCCGCGGCCGCACGCTGACCACTGCCCAGGCCATCGGTTATGGCCTCATCCAGAACCAGGAACCCGCCAGCCGCCGCCCGCCACGTTCTGGCGGCCCGCCACGTCCGGCCGGCCCGGCCGGTCCCTTTGGGCCGCGCCCGCGTTAAGGCCTGGTCGGCCAACTCGGCGCGGGCGGTCGCTGCATTGGTCCGGCGCACCACGAAAAATTGCCCTCTGTACACACTCGCTCTCAATCGGTAACATCAAACCGCGGGTTATCCCGTATGAACGAGAAAGTGTGAGATCGGCACACTGTGGCATTTTTGCCAGAAATGTGCCTGGACTGGGGTCTGTGATGAGTACAGAAAGTGACCAGTCAAGTGGGAATCGTCAACATGATTCCTCGCCGGAGGAGGACTGGCCCGGCGTGGCGCCTCCCGCGGGATGGTTCCTGCGCACACCGCAACCGCCCGACGCCAGCCCCCAGCCCGACGCAAGCCCCCAGCCCGACGCAAGCCCCCAGCCGCACGCCAGCCCCTTGAGCGCGGCCAGTGCGGTGCCCTCGCCCCGCCGCGAACCGGACGGATCCTGGTCCTCACCGCTGACGCCGAAGCCGACGCCCCGTGCGCTAGGCGCGACCCAGGCTCTTTCCCCGTGGCAACGGTCCTACCAGCTATGGAGCGCGGCCGGTATCCAGTGGGAGCGCCCGGCTCCGCCGCAATCGCAATACCAACACCCGGCCCCGCAGCAATCGCAGCTCCCGCGGCAGGCGCCCCCGTCCCACCCGCGGACCCCGCCGCGGCACGCCGCCGTCGGGCACACCAGGCCGGAGCCTCCCGAGCCGGCCGCGGCCGGCTGGCCTGGACCTATGCGCGTCCCGCTGGGCGCGCCCGTTTTCTCCGACCCCGGGGTCGACGAGGATGACGGCCCGGACCGGGACGACCGGTGGGCCGACGACCGGCCACCCATCTGGGAACGTCCGGCCGGCCTGGTGCCCCCGGCCCGGACGAGCGAGGACAGCCGGAGATGGGCGAACGACACCCTCCTGCTCGACGACGACAGCATGCCCGCCTCCCGGCGGCCCGGCCCCGGCCTGCTCAGCCGCCGCACCGCGAGGATCGCGGTGCCGGCCATCGTGCTGGTGACGGTGGCCGTCCTGGCGCTCGCGCTGCTGACCGGTCATGGGCCGAAGTTCGGCCCGCTCACCGCTAACCAGCACCGGACCGCGAACGCCCCGAACGCCATCGCGCCCCAGTTGCCGCTGGCCGCGGTCACCTTCGATACCTATCCCCGACAGCAGCAACGCGGCGTCTTCCAGACCATCAACCGTGTCGTCGCCGCGGGCAACACGATCGTGACGATGGGCTCGCAGACCAGCGACGACGTGGTGCGCCAGCAGTTCCTGGTCTCCACGAACGCCGGTGCCAGCTGGCAGCCCGCTCCTGTCCGCGCGCCCGGCGACGGCCAAGGGGGCCAAGGGGGCCAGGCCGCGCTCGGTCATCCGGCCGCGCTGCTGGCCGGCGGCCCGGGCGGCTGGGTGGCGGTCGGCCCGCAGGCCATCTGGACCAGCCCGACCGGCCTGACCTGGACCCTCGCCGCCACTCACGGGATCAGCCCGCAGCTGCCCGGCGACTCGGTGTGGGTGATCACGAAAACCGCCGACGGTTTCCTGGCCGCGGGCACGGGAGCGGCGAACGGCGCCAGCCACGGGACGGCACAGGCGGTGATCTGGACGTCGCAGGACGGCGTGACCTGGCAGCGGATGACCGCCGCGCAGCTGGGGCTAGCCGGACCCGGCGAAACCGTGCGGAACATCTCGTACGCCACCTGGCACGGTAACGCCACGGTGATCTCCGGCACAGTCAGCTCAAGCACGGGGGCCAGGGGCGGTACCACTTACGACGCCGCGTGGCTGAGCACCAACGACGGGGCCGCGTGGACCCGGGTGACGATCCCGGCCGACCACGGAGCCGGGACCGCGATCACCGGCCTGGGCTTCGACGGCTCTGGGATCATCGCGGTCAGGCCAGGACGGACCGCGAGCGGCGCCGCCGATGGTGTCGCTTATTTTTCCCCGAACGGGCAGGTCTGGCAGTACTCGGCCACGATCGACCCGGCCGGCGGGTGGACGCCTGGCCTGGTGAAGGGCAGTGACTTCGGCTTCGTGGTCACCGGCACCAGCGCCTCGGGCCAGCTCGTGGGCTACACCAGCACCGGCACCGGCACGACCTGGCTGCCGACGGGCCTGCTGGGCAACGCGGCCGCGGAGTCCGTGGTCGGCGCGACCGTCGCCCCGGCCGGCACCATCGTCGCGGTCGGGTACACGGCCGCCAGCAAGGTGAGCCAGCAGCCCGTCTTCCTCGAGGCGAGCACCGACGGCACCGTGCGGCCGGTCCAGCTGACCAGTCTCACCGGGGCCGCCGTCCCCGAGATGGCGATCCACAGCACCGCGGTGGCCGGCGGCGTGCAGGTCGCGGTCGGCAGTGCCAACGGCTACCCCGCGGTGTGGTGGAAAACAGCGGGCGGCGCCTGGACGCTGGTTTCCTCGCTGGCGCTGATCCAGCCGCTGGGCGGCGATAACCCTGGCCTGCGCGCGCTGACCAGCGTGACGCACGGGCCGGCCGGCTGGCTCGCCGTGGGCACTCCGGGACCCGTGGTCCTGACCTCGACCGACGGCACGGCCTGGGGGGTGGCCGGCGGGAACATCACCCAGGACCTGACCGGCGTGGCCGCCGTCGCGGCGACCTCCGGCCCGGCCGGGTACGTCATCGTCGGCAAGCTGGTCGCGCCGGGCGGCGGTTGCGTCGCCGACGTCTGGTGGTCACCGAACCTGACCAGCTGGACCCGCGCGCACGACGTGAACGACACGACCGGCTCGAGCCAGGTGCTCGCGGTGGCTGCGGGCGCGCGCGGCTTCGTCTCGGTGGGCTCGCACGACAGCAAGCCCGCGGTCTGGACGACCGCCAACGGGACCTCCTGGGAGACGATCGTCCTGCCGGTGCCGGACGGGGCGGCGACCGCCGTGCTCCAGCAGGTCGCGATCAACGGCAACCGCGTGGTCGCCCTGGGGCAGGCCACGCCGGCCGCTGCCACCGGGGCGGGCCCAGGAATCGGCACCGTGCCGTTCGCCGAGCTCTCGGTGAACGGCGGCGCCTCCTGGCAGCAGGTGCCGTTCAGCTCGCCGGGTCCTGACACGGCCTTCACCGCGCTGACCGCCGCAGGCTCAGCCGGCTTCACCGCCGCGGGCATGTTCGGCCAGCCCGGGCAGCAGGACGTGGCCCTGTGGACCTCGGCGACGGGCGTGAACTGGAAGCCGTCGCAGTCCAGCGGCCTCAACGGATCCGGAGCCTGGCAGATCGACGCGCTGGCCCCGGTCGGCACCGCGGTCACCGGCATCGGCACCATCGTCACCCAGCAAAGTCAGCAAACCGTCACCTTCACCCTCCCGCCCGCTCGGTAAAGGAAATCCCCATGTGCCCCACCGATCTTGACCTGGACCTGCCGGAAATCGCCGAGGACAAGCAGGTACCCAGCCCTGACCCGTACCCGGTAGACGTCCAGTACGCCGGCGTCGCCTGGGGCCTAGCCGAGCGCCAGGATGGCCCGGACGCCGCCCCGGCCGGCTAGCAGGGCCCCCCGGCCGGCTAGCAGGGCCGCCCGGCCAGGGTCACTCCATCCGGTCGAGGATCTCGCGAACCAGGTCCATCGAGGTGTGCGGATGCAGGAACGCGAACCTGGCCACCGTCTCGCCCTCCCACGCCGACGGCGGGATGAAGGCCACCTGGTCCTGTAGTAGCTGGTCGGCCCACGCGGTGTACTGCCCGGAGTCCCAGCCGCGGCGGCGGAACAGCACCACGCCAAGTTCGGGCTCGCGGATCAGCTCCAGGTGGTCCCGGGCCCGGATCTCGTCCGCGGTCTGCCTGGCCAGCTCGATCGCCGTCTCGATGGCCTCGGTGTACGCATCCACCCCGTGCACCGATAGCGAGAACCACAAGGGCAGGCCCCGAGCCCGCCGGGTCAGGTGGTAGGCGTAGTCGGTCGGGTTCCACTCGCCTGGCCGGTCGTGGATGACGTCCAGGTAAGAGGCATCCTGCTTGTGCACCGAACGGGCCAGCGACGGGTCCCGGTACAGCAGTGCGGCGCAGTCGAAGGGCGCGAACAGCCACTTGTGCGGGTCCATGATGAACGAGTCGGCGTGCTCGATGCCGGCGTAGGAGTGCCGGACGCTCGGCGCAAACAGGCCGGCCCCGCCGTAGGCGCCGTCCACGTGGAACCACAGGTTGTGCTCGCGCGCCACCGCGGCCGCGCCGGCCAGGTCGTCGACGATGCCCGCGTTCGTGGTCCCGGAGGTGGCCGCGATCGCGGCCAGTGAGCCCGGGTCACCGTCGGCGCCGATCGCCGCCCGCAGGCCCGCGCCGGTCAGCCGGTGATCCTCGGCGCGCACCACCAGCGCGTCCATCTCGCAGATCCGCAGCGCGTTGACGATCGAGGAGTGGGCGTCCTCGCTGACCGCCACCCGCCAGCGCCGCCCGGCCGCGGCAGGCCCCGCCCTCCGCTTGGCCACCTCGCGGGCCACGACGAGAGCGGACAGGTTCCCCGCCGAGCCGCCCGAGACGAAACAGCCGCCCGCCGTCTCCGGCATCCCGGCCCGGTCGGCGATCAGCCGCAGCACGGTGTTCTCGGCGTGGATGGCGCCCGCCGCCTCCAGCCAGGAGATGCCCTGGATCGACGCGCAGGAGACCAGCATGTCGAACAGCAGCGAGGCCTTGGTCGGCGCGGCCGGGATGAAGCCGAGGAACCGCGGGCTGTCTGCCGAGATGACGGCCGGCGCTATGACCGACGTGTATACGCCGAGCACCTGGTCCGGATTGTGAGGCTCGGCGCTGGGCAGTCCCTTCAGCGCCGCGTCGAGCTCGGCCGGGTCCCGCGAGCCCCGGTCCAGCGGGACCGGGTCCAGCCGCAGCCGGTTCTCCGCGTAGGCGAGCACTGACCTGATCATCGACTCCGTTGTCGGATCCACACTGTGCATGGGCGAAACGTAGGGCCTGCGCCGCACGCGCCGCAAGCACCTTGGATCCCGCCGGTGGTGGCCTGGCCGCCGGTAATCGGCCAAGATTGGCTTGCCCACGGGAATGGAGGGACGATCTTGACCAACTCGCATCCACTGAATCCCCTGACGGCCGGGGAGATCCGGCAGGCGGCCGCGATCCTGCGGCGCGATCGGGGGGTCGGCGGCACCTGGCGGTTCGCCTCGATCGAGCTGAAGGAGCCGGCCAAGGCCACCCTGCCCGCCCTGGAGGCTGACCAGCAGGCCGGCCAGCCAGCGAGCCGGGAGGCCATCGTGGTCGGCTGGGACCGCACGGACGGCCAGGCTCACCGGGCCACCGTTTCGCTGACCGGAGACGAAGTAACCAGTTGGCAGCACCTGCCCGGCCAGCAGCCGAACATGACCGTCGACGAGTGGCACGAGTGTGACGAGATGCTCCGTGCCCACCCCGCGCTGGTACAGGCGCTGGCGCGGCGCGGGATCACGGACATGTCCCTGGTGCTGACCGACATGTGGGCCTACGGCGCCGCGTTGGTGCCCGAGCGCTACCAAGGGCTCCGGCTGGGCTGGTGCGACGTCTGGTACCGGGGCAGCGAGCAGAGCAACCCGTACGCCCACCACGTCACCGGCCTGCACCCCATCGTCGACCTGAACACGATGACGCTCCTCGAACTCGAGGACAGCGACCCAGGCGACCGACCCCCGAACGTGATGGGGGAGTACCTGCCCAGGCTCATCCCCATGCCGCTGCGTGACGTTACGCCGCTAACCATCAGCCAGCCGGAAGGGGTCGGCTTCACCCTCGAAGGGCGCCTCCTGTCATGGCAGAACTGGCAGCTGCGTATCGGCTTCAACCACCGCGAGGGCCTGGTGCTGCACCAGGTCGCCTTCCAGGACGGGCAACGGCTCCGCTCGGTGGCGCACCGGCTCTCGTTCGCCGAGATGGTGGTGCCGTACCGGGATGCCAGCCCGGACCACTACCGGCGGACCGCGTTCGACATCGGCGAGTGGGGGCTGGGCTTCATGACCACCTCGCTATCCCTGGGCTGCGACTGCCTGGGTGAGATCACCTACCTGGACGCGGTGGTGCACGACTCTCGCGGCGAGCCCCGCACCATACCGAACGCGATCTGCATCCACGAGGAGGACAGCGGGGTCGGCTGGAAGCACGTCGACGAGCGGGCCGGCGTCGAGGTCAGGCGGGCGCGGCGGCTGGTGGTCTCCTTCCACGTCACCGTGGCCAACTACGAGTACCTGGTGTACTGGCGGTTCTACCAGGACGGGAACATCGAGTGCGAGGTCCGGGCGACCGGGATCCTGGTCACCTCGCACGCCGGCGCGCCGGGCACCCGGCCGGACAACGGGACGCTGGTGGACGCGGGCACGTACGCGCCGTTTCACCAGCACTTCATCGTCGCCCGGCTCGACCTCGACGTGGACGGGACCAGCAACACGGTCTACGCCTCGGAGTCACAGGCCGCATCGGCAAACGACCCCACCGACCCATACGCGCTAGGCCTGGTGGTCAGGAACACCCCGCTGCGCACCGAGGCGGAGGGGAAACAGGACTACGACTGGGCTACGCAGCGCGGCTGGAAGGTAGTGAACGACCATGTGCCGAACGGGCTGGGTACCCCGGTCGGCTACAAGCTCGTGCCCTCGGCCGCGTTCCCGCCCCTGCTCGACCCCGCCTCGCCCGCATTCCAACGAGCCCAGGTGATCGGCCACACGCTCTGGGTGACCCCCTACCGCGAGGACGAGCGCTGGCCCTGCGGGGACTTCCCGAACCTGAGCGAGCACGACTCGGGCCTGCCCGTCTGGACCGCGGCGAACCGGCCCATCGAGAACACCGACGTCGTGCTCTGGTACGTGTTCGGCATCCACCACATCACCCGGCCGGAGGACTGGCCGGTGATGCCGAGTGACATCGTCTCGTTCTGGCTCAAGCCGTTCGGGTTCTTCGACCGCAATCCGGCCCTGGACGTGCCCCCGAGCCACCCGGACCTGTAACGCCAACCGGCCGGGCTGGACTAACCATCACCATCCGATCCCCGAGGGGAGTCTCATGACCGGCCCGTCCTACGACGATCTCGGCGCCCTGTACATCAACTGCACCCTGAAGCCGTCGCCCGAGCCCAGCCACACGCAGGGCCTGATCGAGGTCAGCGCCGGGATCATGCGCAAGCAGGGCGTCCGGGTGGAGACTATCCGCGCCGCCGACCACGACATCGCCACCGGCGTCTGGCCAGATATGACGGAGCACGGCGCTACCACCGACGAATGGCCGCAGCTGTACGAGAAGGTACTGGCCGCCGACATCCTGGTGCTGGCGGGCCCGATCTGGCTCGGTGACAACAGTTCGGTGACCAAGCGTGTGATCGAGCGCCTGTACGCCTGCTCGCACTTGCTCAACGACGCCGGCCAGTATGCGTACTACGGCCGGGTCGGCGGCTGCTTGATCACCGGGAACGAGGACGGCATCAAGCACTGCGCCATGAACGTCCTGTACAGCCTGCAGCACCTCGGGTACACCATCCCCCCGCAGGCCGACGCGGGCTGGATCGGCGAAGCCGGCCCGGGCCCGTCCTACCTGGACCCAGGCTCCGGCGGCCCGGAGAACGATTTCACCAACCGCAACACCACGTTCATGACGTGGAACCTGCTGCACCTAGCCCGGATGCTCAAGGACGCCGGCGGCATCCCGGCCCACGGCAACCAGCGTTCGGAGTGGGACGCCGGCTGCCGCTTCGACTTCGAGAACCCCGACTACCGCTAAGCCCGCGGCGCCCGGGTGGTCAGCCGCCGCGAACCAGTCGCCGTCGCCGAGGGCCGTGATGGCAAATACCACGGCGAACCGGCGGACGCTATCGAGGCCCTCCTCGTCTAGACTCCGAGGTCCTTTCATACGGTAATCAGAGGGTTTCATACGGTTGGGAGAGCATCGCTGCAGAGAGTCCGCAGTCTGCGCGGGTGTCCTAAGCGCAGGACCATCACCCGACCGCGAGGAGGCGGACACGTTGAAAACCAGACTGGGCAAGATCATGATCGGCACCGCAATCGGAGTAGGCGCGCTGGGCGTGGGGTTCGGCGCCAGCACGGCTATCGCCAGCGCCGCGACCACGCACTCGTCCTCGGCGACATCGTCGTCGTCGGGGGCGAGCACGACGGCGTCCAACGCCGGGTCGCCAAGCAGCGCAGCCACTCCGTCTCCCGCACCGTCCGCGACTCATAACGGCACGCATAAGTGCCAGAACATGGGTGGCACGCGGGGCAGCATGCACGGCGCCCCAGGGAGCGCCAGTACCGGCAGCTAGCCCAACACCAGCCGGCCCCTCCTTCCCACGGTCCGGGAGGGGCCGGTCCTAGGGCACCGAAGGTGCTCTAGAGCGGCCGGCCGCGGATCGAGGCGTCCAGGACCTCGGCGGTATGCGCGACCGCGATGTCCTGGCCACGTCTGGCCAGGGCGGACGCGATCTGAAGTGAGCAGCCGGGATTGGCCGAGATCAGCAGCGGCGCGCCCGTGGCCAGCACCGATTCCGCCTTACGGGCGCCCAGTTCGCTGGCCGCCCCGGGCTGCAGCAAGTTGTACACCCCCGCCGAACCGCAGCAGGTGCCCGCATCGGGCACCTCGACCAGGTTCAGCCCGGGGATCGCGCGCAGCAGTTCGCGCGGCTGTTGGGTGATCCGCTGCGCGTGCGCCAGGTGGCAGGCGTCGTGGTAGGCGGCGGTGACCGGCAGCGGATGGCGCCGGGCCACCGGCCCGATCTCGGCCAGGAACTCGGCCAGGTCCCGGACCTGGCCGCTCATGTCGGCCGCGCGCTCGGCCCATCCCGGGCCGGCCTGGCCCAGCAGCCGCCCGTACTCCTTCATGGCCGAACCGCATCCGGCCGAGTTGACCACGATCGCGTCCACCCCGGCCTGCTCGAACAGGGCGATCGTGCGCCGGGCGAAGGCGGCCGCCTCGGCCTCCCGGCCGGAGTGCAGCGACAGCGCGCCGCAGCAGCCCTGCCCGCGCGGGATGATCACGTCGCAGCCCTCGGCCGCGAGCACCCGGGCGGTCGCGGCGTTCACCTGGGGGAAGAACACGGACTGCACGCATCCGGTGAGCATGCCGACCACGGCCCGCCGGGTGCCAAGCGCGGGCACGCGCTCAGGCAGCGGCCGGGTCCCAAGAACCGCCGCCGCGGAAACACCCGTCGGGGCCAGCCGCAATGCGGCTCCGAGCACGGGGGAGAACCGCTCCGGCAGGCTGGACCGGGCCAGCCGGCGGTCAAGCCCGGTCCGCTGGGCCACGCGCAGCGGCGCGGTCAGCGCTCGCAGCCGCCTGGGGTACGGGAACAGGGAGAAGATGGCCGCCCGCGCCACCCGCTCCCGCACCGTCCGCTTCCCGTCGGGCGTGGCCGCCTCCACGGCGGGCGGCGACGATCGCGCCTCCTCGGTCCACACCCGGGCCGCCTCGATGAGCTGGTCGTACTGCACTCCCGAGGGGCAAGCGGTCATGCAGGCCATGCAGCCCAGGCAGCGGTCGAAGTGCTCGGCGACCGAGGCCGACATCGGGGCTCCGTCGAGGATCTGGTTCACCAGGTAGATCCGGCCCCGCGGCGAGTCCATCTCCTCGGCCCACAGCTGGTAGGTCGGGCAGGCCGGCAGGCAGAACCCGCAGTGCACGCAGTCCTTCGCCACCTCGCGCAGCGTGTTCTCGTCCTGCATCAATCGTCCTTCCCGCGGGGGGGTCTGGGGGGGTCGTCCCCCCGGGACAGCACAGCAAACCGTCCGGGGAACATTCGGTGACCGGGATCGAACTGGTCCTTGACCGCCCGCATCAAGGCCGCACCCGGGATCGTCCCCGTCGCGGAGACCGTCTCGAGCACCGGTGCCGACGCGGCGAGTACGATCACGCTGCCCCGGGCTCCCAGGGAACTTGGGTCGCTCCCGATCCGCTCGCGCAGCACCGTCACGAACCGGGCGGCGGCATCGTCGGAGGTAGTCCGATCCAGGCAGGCGTACAGCGCGCCCGCCCCGGCCGGCCCGCTTACGGCCGGCCGCACCCCGGCGTCCGCGCCCGCCGAGGCGAGTGCCTCGAGTACCGACCCCAGCGAAGAGACCCAGAACGAGACCCGGATCACCGCACTACCCGACGGCAGCTGCCCCCACCGGGCCGGCGGCACGTCGGCGACCGCGGCCGCTCCGCCCGCGGCGGCCAGCAACTCGGACAGCTGCTTGGCCCGTTCGGCGACCCCGGAGGACGTACCCTCGACCAGCACCCCGACCCGCAGCGCCCGCTGCGATCCGCCCGGCCAGTCCAGCTCCACGGCCGAGGGCACCAGCGCCGATCCTGCCGCCGCCGCCACCGCCGCGACCGCGCCAGCCCGGTCCGAAGGCCCGAACTCCCCGGTCACCCACGCCACCGCGGCCGGCAGCGGATGCAGCCGGAAGGTCGCCTCGGTGATCAGCCCCAGCGTGCCCTGCGACCCGGAGAACAGCTTGCCGAGGTCGTAGCCGGCCACGTTCTTGACCACCTTGCCGCCAGAGTGCGCGATCACCCCGTCGGCGCGCACCACGGTCAGGCCGATCAGCAGGTCGCGCGGGGCACCGTAGCGGAACCGCCGGGGCCCGGCCGTACCGGTCGCGACCACCCCGCCCACGGTGGCGTCTTCGGGTGCGTCGACCGCCAGCTGCTGGCCGGCCGAGGCGAGCACCGTGGCCAGCTGCCCGATCGTCACGCCGGCCTGCACCCGCGCCACCAGGTCCCCGGCCGCGTGCTCGATGACCCGGTCCATCAAGCGCAGGTCCACTACCAGGTCGCAAGAAGAAGGCGGCGAGCCCCACGAAAGCCCGGTCCCGGCGCCGCGCGGCACCACCGCGAGCCCAGCCGCAGCCGCGGCCCGCAACAGCGCCGAAGCCTCCTCGGTGCTCGCAGGCGAGGCGACGAACGACGGCACGATCCCGGCCACGGCTTTGGAAGCAGATCCATCCCACAGCAAAGGGCAGGCGGCGGCAAGAGCGGAACGGACGGCAGGAACCATCGATCGTTCGGTATCCATCTAGAAGATCTCCGCCTGGCCTGCCGCTACGGCGGGATGCGGAGCCCGGCGGTGGCCCGGGACCTCGCCGCACAGCCGGGGCGTGGGGAAAACCTTGCCCGGGTTGCACAGGCTGGCCGGGTCGAACGCGCACCGGACCAGCTGCATGGTGTCCAGGTCGTCGGCGTCGAACATCTTCGGCATGTACCGGGACTTGTCGACGCCGACGCCGTGCTCGCCGGTGATCGAGCCGCCGTGTTCCAGGCAGGCGTCCAGGATCGCGCCGGACAGTTCCTCGGCCGCGATCGTCTCGGCGGGCGAGGCGTCGTCGTAGAGCACCAGCGGGTGCAAGTTCCCGTCGCCGGCGTGGAACACGTTGGCCACCCGGACACCCGCCTCCTCGGACAGCGAGGCGATCTTGGCCAGGACGGCGCCCAGCGACGTCCGCGGCACCACCCCGTCCTGGACGATGAACGCCGGGCTGATCCGGCCCACCGCGGCGAACGCGGACTTGCGGCCGGCCCAGATGACCGCGCGCTCGGCCGGGTCGTCGGCCGCCCGGATCTCGGTCGCCCCGGCCCCCTCGCACAGCGCGCGCGCCGTGGTCAGCTCGGCCTCCACTTCCGCGGCCGGGCCGTCCAGCTCGACGATCAGCACGGCGCCCGCCCCGGCCGGGTAGTTGCAGCGCACCGCCGCCTCGGCCGCCTCGATGGACAGCGCGTCCATCATCTCGATCGCGGCGGGCACGATGCCGGCCGCGATGATGTCGGACACCGCCCGGCCGCCCTCGCTGGTGGTGGCGTACGCGGCCAGCAGCGTGTGCACCACCTCGGGCAGCGGCATCAGCTTGACCACGATCTTGGTCACGATGCCGAGCGTGCCCTCCGAGCCGGTGAACGCGCCGAGCAGGTCGTAGCCGGCGGTCACGCCGGTGCCGTCGCCCAGCCAGGTCAGTTCCCCGCTCGGCGTGACGATCTCCAGGCCCATCACGTGGTGCACGGTGAACCCGTGCTTGAGGCAATGCGCCCCGCCGGAGTTCTCGGCCACGTTGCCGCCGACCGAACAGACCACCTGGCTCGACGGGTCCGGCGCGTAGAACAGCCCGAACGGCGCCGCGGCCTTGCTCACGGACAGGTTGGTGGCCCCGGGCTCGACCACGGCCCGCCTGCTCACCGGGTCGATCTCGAGGATCTTCCGCATCCGGGACATCACGACCAGGACGCCGTCCTGGTGCGGCATGGCGCCGCCGGACAGCCCGGTGCCGCTGCCGCGGGCCACGAACGGCACCCCGGCCTGCGCGCAAGCGGCCACGATCGCGGAAACCTCAGCCGCCGAGCTGGGCAGCACCACCAGGGCGGGCACGCAGCGGTGCGCGGTGAGCCCGTCGCACTCATAGGTGCGCCGCTCGAGCGGGTCGGTGATGACGTTGCCCGCGCCGCAGATGTCCCGCATCCGCGGCACCAGGGCCTGGATGGTCGCCGTCATCTCGCGTCACCTCGCTGCCTGCCGGGAAACCTGTGCTGATTGTCCCCCTTTCCGGTCCCGGTGAACAGAAACCAGCTACGGCATCCGCTCGTAGGCCGGGATCGTGAGGAACTCGGCGAAGGTGTCGGCCAGGGCGACCTCGGTGAACAGCGCGGTGGCCTGGCCGTACCGCCCCGGGTCGAAACTCTCCCCGGTCAGCGCGCGGATCTTGGTCAGTTCCTCGTCGATCAGCCGCTCGACCAGGTCCTTGGTCACCAGGGTGCCGTCGTCCAGGGCGACGTCGTTGTGAATCCACTGCCAGGTCTGGGAGCGGGAGATCTCCGCGGTGGCCGCGTCCTCCATCAGGTTGAAGATGCCCACCGCGCCGTTACCACCCAGCCAGTTGGCCAGGTACTGCAGCGCGACGCTGATGTTGTTGCGCAGCCCGGCCTCGGTGATCACGCCGGGCGTCTTGCTCACCGCGAGCAGGTCCTGGGCGGTGACGCTGACCTCCTCGCGGGTCTTGGAGATCTGGTTCGGGTTCGAGCCCAGGACGCCGTCGAAGACCTCCTGGCACAGCGCAACCAGGTCCGGATGGGCGACCCAGGAGCCGTCGAAGCCGTCCTGCGACTCGCGCGTCTTGTCCTCGCGCACCTTGGCCATGGCCTTGGCGTTGACCTCCCGGTCCCGCCGGCTCGGGATGAACGCGGCCATGCCGCCGATCGCGTGCGCCCCGCGCCGGTGGCAGGTCTTGACCAGCAGTTCGGTGTACGCGCGCATGAACGGGGCGGTCATCGTGACCGAGTTCCGCTCGGGCAGGACGAACTCGCGGCCCCGGGTGCGGAACTTCTTGATGACGCTGAACAGGTAATCCCAACGGCCCGCGTTCAGCCCGGCCGAATGCTCCCTGAGCTCGTAGAGGATCTCCTCCATCTCGAACGCCGCCGGGATCGTCTCGATCAGTACCGTGGCCCGGATCGTGCCGCGCGGGATGCCGAGGGCGTCCTGGGCCAGGTTGAACGCGTCGTTCCACAGCCGCGCCTCGAGGTGGCTCTCGTTCTTGGCCAGGTAGAAGTAGGGCCCCTTACCCTTATCCAGCTGGGCCTGCGCGCTGGTGGCCATGTAAAGCCCGAAGTCGACCAGGCTGCCCGAGGCCCGCACGCCGTCGATGAGGATGTGCTTTTCGTCCAGGTGCCAGCCGCGCGGGCGGACCACGATCATGGCCAGCTCGTCGTCGGGTCGCAGCGCGTAGTCCTTCCCCTCGGTGCTGGTGAAATCGATCGTCCGGTCCAGGGCGTCCTTGAGGTTGAGCTGGCCGGTGATCATGTTGTCCCACAGCGGGGTATTGGCGTCCTCGAAGTCGGCCAGCCACACATTCGCGCCCGAATTGAGGGCATTGACCGTCATTTTCTTGTCGGTCGGGCCGGTGATCTCCACCCGGCGGTCGACCAGCCCGGGCGCGGGCGGTGCCACCCGCCAGCCTGGGTCTTCGCGGATTTCCGCCGTCTCGGGCAGGAAGTCGAGCATCGCTCCGCGGGAGAGCTCGGCCTGGCGGCGGCGGCGTGCGGCCAGCAGCTCGGACCGGCGCGGGCCGAGTTCAGCGTGGAGGGCGGCGATGAGGTCGATGGCCCGCGGCGTAAGGATCTCGTCGTAGCGATCACCGTAGGGACCGGTGATCTCCACGCGTTCGGTTCCCGGCATGTCTATGCTCCTCCTCAAGTCTGCCCTACATCCTAGGCCGCCCCGCGCGGCCAGGGCAGAGGTGCCCGGGTGATATAGCCGGTCGAAATCTTCTGGCCGGCGAGCGATAATGGCTAATGATTTCCGCCGGGCGAGAGAATTTGGTACAGGCGTTACGGTTATTTACGATTCTAAAGGGTTTACGGGTCCGTATCCAGCTGCCGGTTGCCGCAGTGCTAACTAACTAACTGGGCTAACTAACTGGGCTAGCTGACTGCGCGGACTGACTGGGCCGTCCTGGGAGCTGACACAGAGATTCGCTGGCTGGGAGATTCGCTGGCTGGCTGGCATCGAGGCTTCCGAGAGCCGACTGGGGATGATATGCTGCCATATCCCGTTTTTCATTGCTAGCGCGCCAGAGCAAAGCCAGGGAAAGTATACCAAGAAATATGACGCTTAGTCAAACCAATTCCGCCGGCACGACGGCCATTGGCCAAGAGCAGGCGTATCTCGATATGCTTTACCGGCTGCTCGATGAGGCGCGGGCGCGGACCGAGCGCGCGCTCGCCCGGACGCACGGCGGCGGCGAGGCCGGGGGTACCTTCCAGGCCCGGGTCGAGCGCGAGGTCACGGCGGCCGAGCAGGCGCGGCGGCTGGCCCAGCTGAACGCGGTGGAACACGGCCTGTGCTTCGGCCGCACCGACGCGACCCCAAAGACCCCGAAGACCCCAGAAAACCCGGAGCCCCCCAGCGCCGAGCGCGCGGGCACCCTGTACATCGGCCGGATCGGCCTGCGGGACGACGAACACGAGCCGCGGCTCATCGACTGGCGCGCGCCCGCCGCCCATCCCTTCTACGCCGCCACCCCGAAAGACCCGGCCGGGTTGATCCGGCGCCGCCACATTTACACCAGGAACCGCACCGTCACCGGCGTCGACGACGAGGTCTTCGACCTGGACCGGCTGTCCGAGTCGGACCGGCAGACCCTGTCCGGCGAGGCCATGCTGATCGCCAGCATCACGGCCGGCCGCACCGGCCGGATGAGCGACGTGGTGGCCACCATCCAGGCCGAGCAGGACCGGGTCATCCGCGCCACCCTGCAGGGTGCCCTGGTGGTGCAGGGCGGCCCGGGCACCGGCAAGACGGTCGCGGCGCTGCACCGCGCGGCATACCTGCTCTACACCCACCGCCGGACGCTCGAGCGCCGCGGCGTGCTGGTCATCGGGCCGAACGCGACCTTCCTCCGCTACATCAGCCAGGTCCTGCCGTCCCTGGGCGAGACCGACGTGGTGCTCAGCTCGATCGCCGAGCTCTTCCCCGGCGTCAAGGCCGCACCCGACGACAATCCCGAGGCCGCGGTGGTCAAAGGCGACCCCAAGATGGTCAACGTGCTCCGCCGCGCGGTGCGCGACCTGCAGCAGGTGCCGCCGGGCGACCTGGAGGTCACCGCCGACGGCGTGGCCATGACGGTGCCGCGGGAGGCCGTGCTGCGCGCCCGGGACCGGGCCCGCGGGCTGCGCAAGGCGCACAACGTGGCCCGCAAGCTGTTCACCAGAGAGATGCTCGGCGCGCTCGCGGCGGCCGAGGCCCAGGCGCTCGGCCGCCAGCTCGACCCCGAGGACCTCCCGTACACCCGGGCCCGGCTCTGGGACGAGCCCCCGGTCCGGGCCGCGCTGGACGCGCTGTGGCCGTTCCTCACCCCGCAGCGGCTGGTCGCCGGGCTGCTGGCGAGCGAAGGTGCCCTCTGCCGCGCCGGTCCCGGTCTTTCTGCCGCCGAACGGTCCGCGGTGCTCCGCCCCGGTGCCCCTGACGCGTGGACGGTGGCGGACGTTCCGCTGCTCGACGAGGCTGCTCAGCTGCTCGGCACCGACGACACGGCGGAGAAGATCCGCCGCCGCGCCGCCGAGCGGGAGCGCCGGGCCGAGGAGAAGTACGCCCGGGAGGTGCTCGAGATCACCGGCCTGGCCGGGCAGGGTTTCGTGGACGCTGCCACGCTCGCCGACTGGAACCGCGACGCGGGCCAGCAGCTCACCACGGCCGAACGGGCCTGGGCCGATCCCTCCTGGGCCTACGGGCACGTGATCGTGGACGAGGCGCAGGAGCTGTCGGCGATGGCCTGGCGGATGGTGATGCGCCGGATCCCGACCCGGTCGCTCACCGTGGTCGGCGACGTGGCGCAGCGGGGGAGCGCGGCCGGCGCCCGCTCCTGGGCGGAGATGCTCGACCCGTACGTCCGCGGCCGCTGGCGCGAGGAGCTGCTCACGGTCAACTACCGGACCCCCGCCGAGATCATGGCGGTGGCCGCTGACGTGCTGGCCGATGTCGCCCCGGGCGAGCGCCCGCCCGAGTCCGTCCGTGACGAAGGCGCCTCCCCGCGCGCCGTCCGCGGCCTCGCCCGGGCCGCCGAAGTCGTGGCGGAAGAACTCGCTGAGATGGGCGACGGCGGCCGGCTGGCGGTCATCGCGCCCGGGGCGCGGATCGCGGAGCTGGCCCGGGCGATCCCCGCGGCGGTGCCCGGCGACCGGACCGAAGTGCTCGACTCGCCGGTCGCCCTGCTGACCGTGGGCCAGTCCAAGGGCCTCGAGTTCGACCGGGTGGTGCTGGTCGACCCGGCCGGGATCCGCGGCCAGTCCCCGGCGGGCGGCCACGACCTGTACGTCGCGATCACCCGCGCCACCCACCGCCTCACGGTGGTCTACGACGGTGAGCTGCCCCCCTCGCTGCACCGTCTCGCCCGCTGATGCACGAGGTTCTCCGGGTGCTGGCCGCGCTACCAGGGGCCGCCTTCCGTGACCTGGCCGCGCGCGCCCCGCTGCCGGCCTGACGCCTGCCCGCCTTACACCCGGTACCGCAGAAAGGTTGACCTGGGCGGTGATACCAACTCTCGTTCGGGACATATAACGCCAGCCGGCTTCGGCGGGGCACATTTGGGCCGCCCGGGTTGTTAATAAAGTGAAATCCCGCGCGCCGCGTGGCACCATCGGGGGGACGAGTAAGCACGGATGTCGGAGGACAATGAGCACGGTCTTTGACGAGCAGCCAGACCTTGGGGACATGGATCTGGAGGAGCGGCACGCGCTGCGGCGGGTGGCCGGGCTATCCACCGAGCTGCAGGACATCAGCGAGGTCGAGTACCGGGCGCTGCGGCTCGAGCGGGTCGTGCTGATCGGGGTGTGGGCCGAGGGCAGCCTGGCCAGCGCGGAGAATTCACTGCGCGAGCTGAGCCGGCTGGCCGAAACGGCGGGCTCCGAGGTGCTCGACGGCCTTATCCAGCGTCGCAGCCGGGTCGACGCGGCCACCTACGTGGGCTCGGGCAAGGCCCGCGAGCTCGCGGACATCGTCGCGGCGGACGGCGCCGACACCGTGATCTGCGACGGCGAGCTCACCCCGAGCCAGCTGCGCCGGCTGGAAGGTATCGTGCAGGTCAAGGTCATCGACCGGACCGCGCTGATCCTGGATATCTTCGCCCAGCACGCCCGCAGCCGCGAGGGCAAGGCCCAGGTGGAGCTGGCTCAGCTGCAGTACATGCTGCCCAGGCTCCGCGGCTGGGGCGAGTCGCTGTCCCGGCAGGCGGGCGGCCGGGTGGCTGGCGGCGGCGGTATCGGCACCCGCGGTCCCGGCGAGACCAAGCTGGAGACGGACCGGCGGCGGCTGCGAGCGCGCATCGCGCGCCTGAAGCGCGACATCTCGGGCATGTCGACCAGCCGGAAGGTGCAGCGCGGGCAGCGCTGCCGCGGCGACGTGCCCTCGGTGGTCATCGCCGGCTACACCAACGCGGGCAAGTCCAGCCTGCTCAACGCGCTCACCGGCGCCGGAGTCCTGGTCGAGGACGCGCTGTTCGCCACCCTCGACCCGGCCGTCAGGCGTGCCGTGACGCCGTCCGGGCGCGGCTACACGCTGACCGACACCGTCGGATTCGTCCGGCACCTGCCGCACCAGCTGGTCGAGGCGTTCCGGTCCACGCTGGAGGAGACCGCCGAGGCGGACCTCATCCTGCACGTGGTGGACGGCTCCGACGCGGAACCCGAGGCGCAGATCGCCGCGGTCCGTAGCGTGCTGGCCGAGATCGGCGCGGCGCACGTGCCCGAGCTCGTCGTGGTCAACAAGATCGACTCGGCCGACCCGGTCGTGCTGCAGGGCCTGCGCGCGCGGGAGCCAGGCAGCCTCAGCGTCTCCGCGAAGACGGGGGCCGGCCTGGCCGCCCTGCACGACGCCATCGAGGCCGCACTGCCCCGGTTCGACGTTCTCCTCAAGGTGGTCGTGCCGTACCGCCGCGGCGATCTGGTCGCACGGGCGCACGCCGAGGGCGAGGTGCTCGCCGCCGAACACGCCGCGGACGGAACCCGGCTCGAGGCGCGGGTCCCGGCGGGGCTGGCCGCACAGCTCGAGGCGGCGGCCCTGGACGATTGTGTCCAAGTCCAAGCGTGATAGTGGTCACGTTTGGCGGGTTTTTTCTTGCAGACTAAGGGCGCCTAAACCGCGCAAGCGGATAAGGTTCCGCATTTCGCCGAAAGGCTTGTCTGCGGTGGTAGCGGTGCAATAGCGTGTCTGGATCGATAGGTTGGCTACCGCACCCGCTCGGCCCGTACCGATCGGCCCGTACCGATTGGGACCGACGCCAGCGCGTGGTGCGCAGCGATGCTCGTCCAGTGCACGCCGGGTCTTCCGGCGCGCACGTGTCATGGCAGGTGAACGCTCATGGCGCATGGGGTCCACCCGTCCCGGGGGGGACAGCCGGTGACTGTTCGGCTGCTGACCAACATCGGTCGGCTGTGGACTGGATCTGAGATCCTGAGCAACGCCGCCATCGTGACCGGCGACGACCGGATCGCCTGGGTCGGTCCCGCGGCCGAGCTGCCGCAGCGCATCCCTGGCGTGGTCGATGACATCGTCGATGTGGACCACGTGGAGAACCTGGGCGGCGGCCTGGTCACGCCCGGGCTGATCGACGCCCACACCCACCCGGTGTACGCGGGCAACCGCTGGGCGGAACTTGCCATGCGGTCCAACGGCTCGTCGGCTGCGGAGATCGCCGCCGCGGGCGGCGGCGTCTCGTCCACCGTCACCGTGACCCGGGGCACCGACCCCTGGACGCTGTGCAACGGGGTGCGCGAGCGGCTCGGCCGCTGGCTGCGGTCCGGGGCCACGACCATCGAGGCCAAGACCGGATATCACCTGACCAGGGACGGCGAGCTGGCTGACGTCCGGATGCTGCGCGGGCTCGAAGGCGAGCCGGGCATGCCGCGGGTGCACGTCACGTTCCTGGCCGCGCATTCGGTGCCGCCGGAATTCTTCGGCCGCCGCCACGACTACATTGACGCCGTCAGCTCGTGGTGCGCGGACGCCGCCGCGGTCGGCGCAGACAGCGTGGACGTGTTCTGCGAGGAAGGCCGGTTCACCGAGGACGAGGCTCGCTGGATCCTGTCCGCCGGCCGCCGTTCGGGCCTGCTGCCGCGGCTGCACGCCTGTGGCGAGTCGCGCACCGGCGCGGCCCGGCTGGCCGCTGAGCTCGGCTGCGCGTCCGCCGACATGCTGCACCAGGCCACCGAGGAAGACATCGCCGCACTCGCCCAGGCCGGCGTGGCCGCCGTCCTCTGCCCTGGGGCGGCCCTGCAGACCAGTGCCTGGCCGCCGGTGCGCTCGCTGCTCGACAAGGGCGTCGCCGTCGCCCTCGGTTCCGACCACGCCCCGGGCGTCACCGGCATCACCTCGATGGCCCTGGTCATCTCGATGGCCGTGTCCTACCTGGGGATGAGCGTCGAGGAGGCCCTGCGGGCCGCCACCATCGGCGGCGCCCACGCGCTGCGCGCCCCCGACCGCGGCGCCATGGTCCGCGGCAGGCTCGCCGACATGGTCCTATGGGACGCCGATCACGAAGGCGCCTTCGTCTGGTCCTACGGCCTGGCCCCCCGCCGCGTCTGGCTCGGCGGCGAACCGATCGCGGCCAGCTAGCCCTAGGCAGCCCAGGTTGACGTGTCGGTTCGGCGCGGGTGCCGCGAACATGGCATGCTGCCGTCATGGCTGCGCGCACCGCCGTAAACCCACCCGCCACAGAGGTCGCCCCCGTCACGCTCGTTGTCGGCGAGGAGGAATTCCTCGTCGACCGCGCCGTCCGCGACCTGATCACCGCCGCCCACGGGCCGGCACGATGGAGCACCGAGCCGGCTGTAGCCGGCTCGATGGAGCATCGAGCCGGCGAAATCCGTGACCCGGTGCCAGCCGGGGACCTGCATGACCTCGACGCATCCGAGCTCGGCCCGGGTGAGCTGGAGTCGCTCACCTCGCCCTCGCTGTTCGGCGGCGGCTGCGTGCTCGTCCTGCGGGCCGCCCAGAACGCTAGCAAGGAGGTGGCGGCCGAGCTGGCCAGGTACGCGAAGAATCCGGCACCCGACGTGGTCCTCGTCCTGACCCACGCGGGCGGGGCCAAGGGCAAGGAGCTGCTGGCCGGGGTCAAGGGCACCGGAGCGCGGGTGATCGAATGCCCGAAGCTCACCCGGTTCGCCGAGCGGCTCGACTTTATCAGGGCGGAATTCCGCCGGGCGGGCCGGCGAGCCGACGACGGTGCCGCCCGTGCCCTGCTGGACGCCGTCGGTTCGGATCTGCGCGAGCTCGCGGCGGCCTGCAGCCAGCTCGCCGCCGACACCGACGGCACCATCGACGAGGCGGTCGTGGCCAGGTATTACCGGGGGCGGGCCGAGGCGACCGGGTTTACCGTCGCCGACCGGGCGGTCGAGGGGCACCTCGCCCAGGCGCTCGAGCAGCTGCGCTGGGCGCTGGACACAGGCGTGTCCCCGGTGCTGATCTGCAGCGCGCTCGCCCAGGGCGTGCGCCTGCTCGGCCGGGTCGGTTCCGCGCCCCGCGGCGCCAGCAGCGCGGCGCTCGCGGCTGAGGTCGGTGCCCCGCCATGGAAGATCGACCGGGTACGGCAGCAACTGCGCGGCTGGCACCCGAACGGCATCGCCCGTGCGCTGCACGCGGTCGCCGAGGCGGACGCGCAGGTCAAAGGCGAAGCGGCCAGCGCAGCCTACGCGCTGGAACGAGCGGTGCGCAGGATCGTCGCCAGCCGGGCCGGAGAGGACCTGAGCTAGCCGGAGAGGACCTGAGCTAGCCGGAGAGGACCTGAGCTAGCCGGAGAGGACCTGAGCTAGCCGGAGAGGACCTGAGCTAGCCGGCGGCCAGTTCCGCGTAGCGCTTGGCGATCGCCGACTTACGGTTCGCGGCCTGGTTCTTGTGGATGACGCCCTTGCTTACCGCCTTGTCCAGCTGCCGGCAGGCGGTGCGCAGCGCGATCCCGGCCTCGTCGAGGTTTCCCCCGTCCGCGGCCTCGCGGAACTTACGCACGGACGTACGCAGCGACGATTTCGCCGCTTTGTTCCGCTGGTGCGCCTTTTCGTTTTGCTTATTGCGCTTTATCTGAGACTTAATGTTCGCCACGCGTGGAAGTCCTTCAAGGTTGTCTGTGGGTGCCGCGACGACGAAGCTTATCCGAGCCGGACCCCGCACTCAAACCAGGACCTGGCGGGGGCACTGGGCCGGACATGGGATCATGGAACACCCAGGCCGCTAGCGGCGGATAACCCGAACGGAAGCGCGTGTCACCTCCCAGCCCCACCAGCCAGTCGGTCCCGAAGACCCGCACGAGCCAGGCGGGCCAGAATGACCGCCCGGCGCCGGGCCACACCGATCAGGCCGTGATCAGGAACTTCTGCGTCATTGCGCACATCGATCACGGCAAGTCGACGCTGGCCGACCGGATGCTGCAGTTCACCGGCGTGGTGGAAGGCCGTCAGATGCGGGCCCAGTACCTGGACCGGATGGACATCGAGCGCGAGCGTGGCATCACGATCAAGAGCCAGGCGGTCCGGCTCCCCTGGACGGGCGAAGACAACCAGCAGTACGTGCTCAACCTCATCGACACCCCTGGCCACGTCGACTTCAGCTACGAGGTCTCCCGCAGCCTGGCCGCCTGCGAGGGCGCCGTGCTGCTCGTCGACGCCGCCCAGGGCATCGAGGCGCAGACGCTGGCCAACCTGTACCTGGCGCTGGACGCCGACCTGAAGATCATCCCCGTGCTGAACAAGATCGACCTGCCGGCCGCTCAGCCCGACCGGTATGCCGCCGAACTCGCCGGGATCATCGGCTGCGACCCCAGCGAGGTCCTCCGGGTCAGCGCCAAGACCGGTGAGGGCGTCGAGCACCTGCTGAACGAGATCGTCCGGCTCATCCCGGCCCCCAGCGGGAACCCGGATGCGCCGGCGCGGGCGCTCATCTTCGACTCGATCTACGACACCTACCGCGGCGTGGTGACGTACGTCCGGGTCGTCGACGGCCGGCTCTCCAAGCGCGAGCGCAGCCTGATGATGTCCACCGGCTCGGCGCACGAGACGCTCGAGGTGGGGGTGATCTCACCGGAACCCATGCCGAGCGAGGGCCTGGCCGCGGGGGAGGTCGGGTACCTGATCACCGGGGTCAAGGACGTCCGGCAGGCCCGGGTCGGCGACACCGTGACCAGTGCCGCCCACCCGGCCAAAGAGGCGCTTGCGGGATACGACCACCCCCGGCCGATGGTCTTCTCCGGCCTGTACCCGGTGGACGGCGACGACTACCCCGACCTGCGCGACGCGCTGGACAAGCTGCGGCTGAACGACGCCGCGCTGCTGTACGAGCCCGAGACGAGCGACGCGCTCGGGTTCGGCTTCCGCTGCGGCTTCCTCGGCCTGCTGCACATGGAGATCGTGCGCGAGCGACTGGAGCGCGAGTTCGACCTCTCCCTGATCTCCACCGCGCCGAACGCCGTCTATCGCGTCGTCATGGACTCCGGCCAGGAGATCCGGG
>Ga0209656_10000131_pt1 | contig 47472 bp, 44 predicted proteins | sample BogFormECP12_OM2_FD_188239 | JGI IMG/M metagenome (GOLD analysis project Ga0209656, IMG submission 188239) | Bog forest soil microbial communities from Calvert Island, British Columbia, Canada - ECP12_OM2 (SPAdes) (version 2) | ecosystem: Environmental > Aquatic > Freshwater > Wetlands > Bog ...
CAACGCCTACCAGGAGTCCCTCTCGCGAGCAAACACCCCGGGAACCATCCCGCAGCCCAGAAGAAAACCCCAGGTCACAGCCTCACGTGAACCGGAACACCTTAAGTCCGTGGTGTTGGGTAGTGACGGCGCGGTCCGCAAGGGTGGAGTGTCGCCGCGCTGGTCAGTTACGTTTGGTTGCTATACGATAAACGTAGGTGATCCTGAGGCGGCAGGTCCTCAAGTAGTGCGCCTTGGCCACCTGTACGTATGGCGCGTTACGTAGTGTGAAATGACGTAAGTGATCAGATCACCCAGGTAACAGGCGATAAGAGTATTTGGAGCCGGCTCCTCTTGGGAGACGCGCTATGCGGAGCGCACGCGTACTGGTGCTCGCAGTCTCGGCTGTCTCGGGCGCCGCCACGGTCGTTGCCGCGCTGCTTCCGCAACCGGATTTGGCTTACCGTCTACCAGCGCTGCGTGTGGCATTCGCCACAGCGGTCCCACTCATCGCCTTGGCCGCCGGATTCTCTGTCTTCGGTCGTCTCCTGCGGAGGGCTTGTCTAACCGAGCTGGCGCTGGCGTCCTCGCTGGGTCTGCTCGCACTATCGGAGCTGGCCTTTATGACAATTCCGGTGCTCTTGGAGCGTGTCCAGCCGGATCTGTCGGTGTGGGCGGTACAGGCGGGAGGCGCGTGCGGCGCTGCACTGTTCGCGGTGGCTGCGTTCACCCCTCGTCGCGGAGTACGCGGGCTCAGGCTCGCTCTGGCCGCCAGCGGGACGGCGATGACGACGCTGCTGCTGCTGATTGCCGTCCTTGCGGTCTCGTTCGCCAGCCGTTTGCCGAAGGTGCCCGCCGCCGCGACAGCGCAGAACCTGCTGGCGCGGCCTGGTCTGCACGCGGATGCCGTGCTGCCCGCGCTGGAGATCATCGTGGCAGCGATCTACGGCCTAGCGGCGGCCGGATTCCTTCGCCGCTCCGAGCAATCCGATGATGAATTCTTCGGCTGGCTCGCCGCCGCCGCCGTCCTGGCCGCGGCCGCATACGTGAATTCCTTTCTATATCAAGATTCTTACCCACAGTTCGTCTCGATCGGCGACGTGTTTAATTTTAGCTTTTACGCGGTGCTGCTCGCGGGATCGGCTCGGGAGATCTGGTCACATTGGCGCGCGGTGTCAGAGGTGGCAGTGCTGGAGGAGCGGCGGCGCATCGCACGCGACCTGCATGACGGGCTGGCGCAAGAACTGGCATACCTGTTGCGGCACCTTAATTCGCTCGACGGGACGGTCGACAAGGAAACGAAGGCTGGCTTGCGGCAGGCTGCGGAGCGAGCGCAGCTCGAGGTACGGCAGGCAATCAGCACTCTCGCCGCTTCCCACCGCCAGTCCGTCAACGTGGCTATCGCCCGGGCGGTCGGTGAGGTTGCGGCGCGTGATCACGTCAAGCTGGAGCTCGACGTCGTCCCCGGCATCTGGCTGTCGGCTACCCGCGCCGAGGCGCTGGTGCGGATTGCCTGCGAGGCGGTCAGTAACGCCGCGCGCCACAGCGGTGCCGGGCGCGTGAGCCTTAGCCTGCGGCGCGACGGATCGCGGGTACGGCTGCGCGTTAGCGACAACGGCTCCGGTTTTGACCCCGCAGTCCCGGCCGGCGGTTTCGGGCTTACCTCCATGCACGATCGTGCCAGCTCAGTCGGCGGCGACCTGCGGATCTCATCCCAGCCAGGACAGGGCACCGAGGTGGAGGCCACGCTATGAGCGAGGAAGGCAAGCCGCCGTGGCGTGTCCTCATCGCTGACGACCACGTCCCGACCCGTGACGACATCCGCCGTGTACTTGGCGGCGATGAGCGCTTTGAGGTCTGCGCGGAGGCGGCAGACGCGGCCGAGGCAGTGCACGCGGCACTGCGTGAGAAGCCCGACATATGCCTGCTTGACCTGGGCATGCCCGGTAGTGGCATTGCCGCGGTGTGGGAGATCGGGGCACGGCTGCCAGACGCGAAGATCGTGATATTGACCATTTCCGACAACGACGCCAGCCTCTTCGCCGCGCTTCGGGCCGGTGTCAGCGGCTACCTGCTGAAGACGATGAACCTGAACCGGCTGCCCTATGCGCTCGACGGCGTCTGCTGCGGCGAGGCCGCGATACAGCGCACGCTCGTGGCGCGCGTTCTGGAGCGCTTCCGCTGGCGGGAGCCGCGCTGGCGGCTGACTGTCGGCACCGGGTCCGCTCGGTGGCGGCTCACGAGCCGTGAATGGGAGATACTCGAGCTGCTCGCGCAGGGACGGTCGACCGCAGACATAGCTGAGCGGCTCGTCATCTCGTCCAGCGCTGTGCGGGTGCACATTGCCTCGATCGTGCGCAAGCTCGGGGTCGCCGATCGGGCCGCAGCCGTGGAACTGTTCCATCGGCGCTCAGAAACATGAGCGCTCAGAAACATGAGCGGCGCGTAGCCCTGAGGGCACTTGCCGGATACGCGACGATACATAAGGTGGCAAGAGTACAGAGTTTTGAACGTATCACCACAGGATGCGACCGGGGAGCTATCCGCGATAAACGCCCTCACAGGCGCATCTCTGACCGAAAGTTACTGAAGAAGACCCGGGGAAGGAAAGAGGGCTCGTTAGGGGCGGAGGACCCACAGGGGAAGGGTCGGGATGAATGATGTCTACGGTTCCGTAGATGGCCTGCGGGAAGCCTGTCACGACATCCGACAGCCGATAGCAGCAATACTTGCCCTGGCAGGAGCGGCCCTCGCCGAGGCGGAGCTGCCGGAGAACACGCGCAACCGCCTGGAACAGATCATGGAGCTGGCTGAATGGCAGTCAGACATAGTCGAGAACTGGCTCGAGGGCGCCCGGGTCGCTCGGCCCGGGCGCGCCGGTGATACCGACGTCATCCAGGTCGTCAACGAGGCTGCGGCCGCCGAACGACTGACATGGGCGGGCAACCTGACCCTGGTATGGCCGCCCGAGCCGGTATTCACCCGGCTGCATCCCGTCGTCCTGCGGCGGATGGCCGCCAACCTGCTCGCCAATGCGACCCGCGCGGCCGGCCCAGACGGCTCAGTGACGATTGAGGTCTCCAGGCGGGACAGGCAGATGGTGCTGACGGTGGAGGACGACGGCCCGGGCTTCGGCTGGCTCTCAGGGGGCTGCGGGCTTGGCCTGCCCGCCGTGGCACGGCAAGCCGCCCGGCACGGGGGAAGGCTCGAATGCGGCCAGGGCGCCCTCGGCGGCGGCCGGGTAAGCCTATGGCTGCCGTTGGCTGAGTCCCAGATCGGAGGGAGGGTCGCAGATGCGACTTGTCCTGTGTGACGACAACCGACTTCTGTGCGAGGCTCTCGCGTCGATCTTTCAGGCACGCGGTCATCAGGTACTGGCCATCGCGACGCGTGCCTGCGATGGCGTCACGGCCGTGGCCACGCACCGGCCCGATGCCTGCCTGCTGGATCTGCGTCTGCCCGACGGCAGCGGTCTCGACGCGGCCCGGACGATACGGCAGTGTTATCCGGAGACAAAGATCCTGGTGCTGTCCTGCCTTGCCGATCCTGCGCTGCTGTCGGAGGCAAGGAAAATCGGCGTTGCAGGATTCCTGCGCAAGGACCTGAAGGCTGACAAGATCACGGTTGCGCTCGGCGTAATCGCCAACGGTGGGGTGGCCTTCGGTCCCGAATACGCGGGCGTGAGCAGCTGGCGCACGGCCACGCCACTGCACGATGACCTCCTGGGCCGACTCACCCCCCGCGAGGCGCAGGTCCTGCAGCGGATCGTCGCAGGCCAGAGTACCGGCCAGATGGCCCGCGAGATGGACGTCGCGACCAGTACCCTGCGCAGCTACATCAAGAATATCCTGGCCAAGCTCGGCGTGCACAGCCGGCTCCAGGCCGCCGCCATCGCTAGCCGGGAACTCGGGCTGTCGATGGGCCCCGCTGGATTCCCCGTAACCGGTCCTGGTGATGTCCTCGCCGGCGCGCCAGTCAGCATCGTCCCCGAACCGCGGGGCCTCAGCCCGCAAAGATGACGTCCGGCGCCATGGGAATCAGCGTCCTCGTCGCCGACCAGGAACGCACTTTCGCTGACGCACTCGCGGCCCGGCTGGCGGCAGAGCACGACATGGAGGTGACGGGCGCGGTCCCGGTAAGCGGGCCGGGGCCGCGCCTGATCGCGCCAGAACCCGCCGACGTTCTCGTCCTCGACGGCGACCTGCCCGGTGAGGCCGCGAATCGCCTATGCGAGGAACTATCCGGGCGCGCCGCGCGGACCCGGATTATCATGCTCACCTCCTGTTCCAGGCCGGACCGGATCATGCGGGCGATGCGGGCCGGGGCGGCCGCCTGGGTGCGCAAGGATGAATCCCTGGAGCACCTGCTGTGCGTCATCCGCGGTGTCGCGCGCGGGGAAACCTGGCTTCCTCCCAGCCAGATCCGCGATGTGATGCGGCTACTGCAGCGCGAGCGGGATGACGAGCGTCTGCTCGCCGCGCTCACACCACGTGAGCGCGAGGTCCTCGCCTGCCTGGCGGACGGCGGCGGGCACCGTGACGTCGTAGCGGAACGACTGCACCTGTCCGTCAATACGGTCCGGACTCACCTGCAGAACGCAATGGCAAAGCTCGGTGTTCACTCGGCGCTGGAAGCAGTCGCCCTTATCCAGAACCAGGCGGGCTGGCCTTACCGGGCCGGCGGTTCATTATCGCTAGGCCCGTACTCTGCCGGCCGGAGCTGCCCAAATGGCCAACCTTGCCGGCCTGAACGACCGCTTCGTCATCCCAACTGTGATGAGCCCGGCTACGTCAGCTGAGGGCTGCGCTGCTTCTGGCGCGCCGCCTAGATTCAACGACTACGGGTCGAACTGCGGGAATTCGGGTGTTACCGATTGACGGCTCGGGTCGTCCGTGCGGAGGAGGGAACTCATTCGATGCGAGCGGCGAGGGCCAGCGGTTTCCGCCTTGCACTAGCCGGATGCGGTTACTGGGGATCCAAGCACGCCCGGATACTGCATGCGGCCGACGGCGTCGATGAACTGGTTCTGGTCGACAGCCGGGAAGATCGTTTGCGGAACCTCACCCGGAGCTACAAGGTCTCCCGTTGTTATCCGGCTCTGGAGGCAGCGCTCGAACACGTCGACGCGGTGGTCGTGGCCACCCCGCCGAGCACGCACGTAGCGCTCGCGCTGGCCGCGATAGAGGCAGGAAAGCACGTCCTGGTGGAAAAGCCGCTGGCCCTGACGAGCGCCGACGCGCGGAGGCTGGTCTCCGCCGCGACCGAGGCGGAAGTGGTCCTCATGGTGGGCCACACCTTCGAGTACAACCCGGCGGTACGCAAGCTCGCTGAACTGGTGCGCGCCAAGGAACTCGGTGACCTGTACTACCTCGACAGCGCCCGGCTCAATCTCGGGCTGTACCAGAGCGACGTCAACGTCATCCTCGATCTCGCGCCGCACGACATCTCGATCGTCAACTATGTGCTTGACCGCAAACCAGTCGCGGTTCAGGCCTGGGCTTCTCGGCACGCTCACCGGCAGCTGGAGGATGTGGCGTACCTGCGCCTGTATTACGACGAATGCCTTGACGGCGGCGGGCTTACGGCCAACATCCACGTCAGCTGGCTTGACCCGTGCAAAGTGCGCAGGATCACGGCCGTCGGGAGCAAGAAGATGGCCGTTTACGACGACCTTGCCGCCGAGGAACGGATCCGCGTGCTGGACAAGGGCGTCTGCCTCGCTCTGGAGAGCGGCGACCTCACTCAGCCGCCGATGTCATACCGGTACGGCGACATCGTGGTCCCGTTCGTTTCACCCGATGAGCCGCTGGCCGTGCAGGACCGGCACTTCGTCGAGTGCATCACGAGCGGGATCCACCCGCTCAGCGACGGCGAGGACGGCCTGTCCGTGGTGGAAGCGCTCGAAGCGGCCGAGCTTTCCCGCAAGCTCGGCCGTCCGGTGTACCTGAACGAGGTCGGGTCCGGTGCCGGGCTGGCCGGCACGGATCTGTGGGACGGCAATCCGCCGCCGGGTCCATGGCCTGCGGCATCCCGGCCGGCGCACACGGCTGACTCTGAGCTGCTCGCGATGTTCGACTGGGGAGGCGGCGGGATGAACCATCCGGCATGAGCGCGCCTAGCCGCCAAAGTCCCGCCGACGGCTCACCTGACGTCGAGGAAGTAATCGGCGCGGCCTTCCTTACCAGTACCCCGGTCGCGCCGCAGCAGCCGGGGACCGGGGGTGCCGAGGACATCACCGGAGGCCGTGAGCCGACCGAGGCAGCCTCGGCCGCCGGTGACTCGCTGACCGTCGCCGCCGGGACCCTGGTGAGCCGCATCACCGGACTGGCCCGATTCGCCGTGGTCGGTGCGGTCCTGGGCCCCACCTACACGGGGAACACGTACCAGCTCACCAACTCCATGCCCAACCTCGTCTATTACGGCTTCCTCGGCGGGGCGCTATTTTCCTCCCTGCTGGTTCCGTCCCTGGTGCGTCATGTTGACGCCGACAACCGGGGGGCCATGGAACGGGTGGCCGGCGGATTCCTGGGCGTGACGGTCGCCGCCATGCTGGCCGTGACGCCGCTCGCCATCATCCTGGGACCGCTCGCGCTGAAGACCGCAGCCCTGGGCGGACCGCACGCGATGAGCGCCGCAGAGATCCGCGTCGGACGCCTGCTGATCATGATGCTCATCCCGCAGATGTTCCTCTACGGCGTCGTCGGCACTGCGACTGCCGTGATGAACTCTCGCCGGCGTTTCGCGCTCGCTGCCTCCGCGCCTTCGGTGGAGAACCTCGGCACGATTGCCGTCTTGCTGGTGACGGCGGCCGTCTACGGCACGGGGCAGAGCATCACCAGCCTGCCGACGGGCGAGATCTTCCTGCTCGGGCTCGGCTCCACCGCGGCGGTCGCCCTGCACGCGGCTATCCAGTGGTGGGGCGCACGGCGAGCCGGGGTGACGCTGCTGCCCCAGCTCGGATGGCATGACACCGAGGTCCTCGCGGTCATGCGGCGGGCGATCCCCGCACTGGCGCAGACCGGGCTGGACGCCCTCCAGGTGCTGGTCCTGCTGATAGCGGCGAACCGCCTGCCCGGCGGGATCGTCGCCTTCCAGATCGCCTTGAACTTCTACTTCGTCTCCAACGCCCTGGGCATAGCGCCGGTAGCGTTGTCGCTGCTGCCCCGACTGTCGCGGATGTACTTGGGCGGCGAGATGACGGCCTTCCGGGACACCCTGGTCCGCGGCCTGGCGCTGGGGTTCTTCGTCACGATCCCCGCGGGCGTCGGTTATCTCGTCCTTGCCGTGCCCTTGGCCCAGGCCGTTTCGTTCGGCCAGATGGATACCGCCGCGGGTGTTGCCATGGTCGCCGTAACCCTGGCGGCGCTATCGCCGGCGGTCATCGCCCAGACAGCATTCATGATCGCGACGTATGCGTCCTACGCGCAGAAGGACACCCGGTCACCGCTGCGTTCGATGATGCTGCAGACCGTCACGTGCCTGGGACTGGTCAGCGTGAGCCTGCTCGTCCACGGGCCAGCCGTGCTGTTCGTGCTCGGGCTGGCCGTGTCCGCGGCGGCCATCGTGGCGGCTTATGACCTGATGACCCGGATGTGGCGCAGCCTCGGCGGCCACGGCACGCAGTGGCTCACGCCGTCACTGGGCAGGTTCGCGGCAGGTGCGGCCGGCATGGCCGGACCGGCCTGGCTTACGGCCACCTACGTTTCGGGCTGGCTGGGGCAGCCGCTTGGATCCAAGGTGGGGATGATCGCGGCTGCCCTGGTCGGGGTGGCGGTGTACGTGGCCATCCAGGCGCTGTGGCTGACTCCGGAGGTGAGCTGGCTCAGCGGAGGTCTGAGCCAGATGCGCCATAAGGCCAGGCGCACGCTCGCCGAACTCGGTCCGGCCGGCTCGAGCTCGTCCACGGGCGCGCCGCCCTCTGCGAGCGGCCTCCCCGGACTGCAGTGGGATGACCAACTGCCACGCCGCCTGCCGGGCCGCTGGCTGATCGGACCGGCGCTCCTCGGCGCCGTGGTCGTCGGCGCGCTGACGACATTCGGCCCGTTGAAGGCACTCGGCGCCCTGGCGGTGCTGGCCGTCATCGGGTGTGTCTGGCGGTGGCCAGCGCTGGCGGCATATCTGGCGGTGGGACTGACACCGCTGACGGTGAGCCTCAGCCTCGGCCACGCCCTGTCTATTATCAGGCCGAACGAGGCGATCTACTTGCTTGTCGGAGCGGCACTCGCCATGCGGGGCATGGTCATGGCGCGCACCGGCCAGCTGCCCAGGATCCGGCTGGACAAGGTGGAGCTGGCCATGGTCCTCGTGGCGGTGTCGAACTCCGTCGTCCCGGTGCTGTGGATGATGGTCCGGCGGGAAGCGATCACCCAGGACGACCTGCTCTACGCCCTGGTGATGTGGAAGCTCCTGGGCATGTACCTGATCGTCCGGGTTGCCGTGACCACCGACAAGCAGGTGCAGCGGTGCCTGTGGCTGTCTGTGGCCGCCGCCTGTGTCGTGGCGCTGGTCGCGGTCCTGCAGTCGCTAGCCCTGTTCGGCGTGCCGAGGCTGCTCGCGGAGTTCTTCGAGGGCTCGTCCCAGTCCGGGCCGGCGGGCGGGCGGGGCAGCTCGCTGCTGGGGCTGCCGGGCGCGACGGCGGACCTGGTGGTCTTCAACCTGGCGATTGTGACGGCCCTGTGGATGCGCTACCGGCGGCACCGGGTGGCGCTGGCGGCCGCCGCCACGCTTTTCGTCTTCGGAGCGCTCGCCGCGGGTGAGTTTTCCGGCGCGATCGGCCTGGTGGTGGGCATCGTCTGCATCGCGATCGTGTCCGGCTCGCCCAGGCTGCTTGCCTACTTCGCCCCGGTCGCCGTGGTCGGCGGGCTCGTCCTGTCGCCGGTAATCGCCACTCGCCTGAGCGGGTTCCAGTCGGCGTCCGGCCTGCCGCAGAGCTGGAATGTGCGCCTGCAGAACCTGCAGACTTACTTCTGGCCCAGGCTGTTCTCGGACTGGAACTTCCTACTCGGCGTCCGCACCTCGGCACGGGTCGTGGTCCCGGGCGGTTACGTCTGGATCGAGAGCGGCTACACCTGGCTGCTCTGGGGCGGCGGCATACCGCTGCTCGCGAGCTTCCTCTTCTTCGCCTACGTGACGGCGAAGAGGGGATGGCAGGCAGCACGCGGGGGCCACGGCGCATGGAGCGTGGCAGGCTCGGCTGTCTTCGTGGCGGTCACCGTCGTCGCCGTCCTCATGCTCTTCGACCCGCACCTGACATACCGTGGCTCGGCGGATGACTTCTTCTTCCTGATAGCGCTGGCAGCGCCTCGGGACCGGCGAAGCGGCCAGCCCGGCACTGGTCACCACCCAGCCGCGGAGCTGGAGACGATGGAGGTCCCATGTCACCCGATAACGCCATCCGCAATGGGAACGGGCACCCGGGCAGACTCCGGCGATTCAGCCCGCCCCTACTGCCCGGGCAATCACCGCCACGCTGGCGCGCCGGTGATCAGGGCCCGCGCCTGCCGGGGCTGACCGCACGGGAGCTCGGCGGCGGTCCGGATGGGCCGGCCGCCCGGTCGCGATTCCTGATAGCGCACGCCCGCTGGATCGTGGGCGTGACGCTGGTGGCGGTCTGCGCCGCCGCCGCCGTGCTGGCGCTGTCCCGAACACCTGTCTACGAATCCCAGGCGACCGTGGTCGTCGAGCCAGCGGCCGCAGCCGCCGGCAGCGGCTCGCCGCTCGACATGGCGACCGAGGAGGGCATCGTCAGCTCCGACGCCGTTCTCGGGGCGGCTTCCCTTAGCCTGCACGTCCCGATCAGCACGCTGGCCAGCGGGCTGTCGTTGAAGGTGCCCGGGACCACGTCGCTGTTGCAGATCGGGTATTCCGATCCGGATCCTGGCATCGCGCAGCAGCGAGCGCAGGCGATCGCGCAGGCCTACGTCTCCTACCGGTCCTCATCGCATCCCGCTCCGCAAAGCGCGAATCCGGCCGGGTCGGCACCAGTGACCACGGCGCCCAGTGCCGCGCTGATCACGTCGGCGTCGCTGCCTACCTCGCCGGTCAGCCCGGACTACAAGATCGACATCGGCGCCGCCCTCATAGTCGGACTCGCCCTGGCCATCGGGAGCGCAGGGCTTCATGACTACCTCGATGACCGCTTGCGCGGCTCGCTCGATCTCGAGGCACGGGCCGCCGCCCCGGTACTCGCGGTCATCCCCGCCTTCCCGGCCCAGCCGAGCATGCCATACGACCGGCTGGTCATGGTGACAAGTCCGGACTCCGTTGTCGCGGAGGCCTACCGCGGCCTGCGGACGCGGCTGGTGCGGGCAGCGACCTCGAGGAACGCCAAGACACTCGCCGTGACCAGCCCGGCCTGGGAGGACAAGAGCACGGTCGCGGCCAATCTGGCGACCGTGCTGGCACAGTCCGGCCAGAGTGTGATACTGCTATGCGCGGATCTGCGGTGGGGGCGTTCCCACGAACTCTTCGGCCTGCCGGCCGGGGACGGTCTCGCCGGATATCTCGACGGACGGACCAGCCTGATATGCGGCTTCGAGTCGGCCGGGATTCCGGGGCTACGGGTACTCCCGCCCGGCGCAGTCCCGGACGACCCCGGTGCGCTGCTGCAACGGCCCGCATGGCGGACCGTGCTCAGCGATGCGCGCAGGCACGCGGATATCGTCGTCATCGAGGCTCCCCCCATCCTGGCCAGCCCGGACGTTGGCCCGATCGCGGACTCCGTAGAGATGGTCCTGGTCGTAGCCGATGCGCGGCGGTCCACCCGGACCCAGGTGCAGGTCGCAATGCGCAACGCCGAGGAAGTGCGCGGCAACCTGGTCGGATGCGTACTCGACAACGCGGGCAGGCCCCGCCATCTGGGATCGCTCAGGCTCGGGCCGGTGGTCAGCGACCCTCTCCTGGCCGCCTGGCGGCGGCGCTGGCGGCGGCTCGCCAGTAGATTCGGCACGCTGCGTCCGGCCACGCCCTCGGGCCAGGACGGCCCGGCCATCCAGCATGCCGTCAGTTTCCGGCATCGCGGTGGACGGCCATGGCAGCGTGACAGCGGCGCGACATGACGGCCGGCCCGGCAGCCCTTGACCAACTGAAGAGCTGATCACATGACCATTCGGACAATCCCGCCGAGTCCGGCTGCGGGGGGCGTCACATGCGCCGGCACGTGGTTCTCCGCGGCCAGGATGCTGGACGTGGAGCTTACCGAGCCACTACCGGCCGTGCCCGGCGACGGCCCGCACCAGCAGGTATTCGTGCTAGCGCGGTTGCATACCGAACCAGTCGGCACCAGCGTCCTGCAGCTGAGTCCGGACGGCTTCACTCCGGGCCAGCTCAGCGCGCTGCTCTGGCGGGAGTTCCGTGCGCCGGTCATGGAACGCTTCGCTGCCGCCGGGATTCCCCTACCCGGGCCGCTCACCTGTGAGGGGCTGCAAGCAGACCCTGCCACGTGGCCCTTCCTGCTCCGTCGCCGCGCCGTGCTGGCGGCGGCACCGTTCATCAGCGTCGTGATCTGCACCCGGGACCGGCCGGAGCGAGTGCAGACCTGGCTGCGCTGCATCAGCCGACAGGATTATCCCCGGTACGAGGTGGTGGTAGTGGACAACGCTCCCGCCAAGGATATCGTCCGGGATTCCGTAGCCGCCGCCCAGGGCAGGGTGCCATTTCGGTACGTCTCCGAGCCGCGCCCCGGGCTGAGCTGGGCCCGTAACGCCGGCATTGCCGCCGCCGCGGGGGACATCATCGCCTTCTTCGACGATGACGGGGAACCAGACAGGCACTGGCTGGCCAGCCTTGCGTGCGGCTTCGCCCGAGGGGACGACGTCGGCTGCGTCACGGGCATGGTGCTTCCGGCCCGGCTGGACACCCCGGCGCAGGACCTGGCCGAGCAGCTCGACGGCTTCTGCAAGGGCCGCGGCTTTTCGCCGGCCATCTTCTCCCGTCACGGCCCGCAGAGCCCGCTCTACCCGGTGCCGCCGTTCGGCGTCGGCGCGAACATGGCATTCCGGCGGGAGATACTTGCCCGCATCGGCGGCTTCGACGTCGCCCTCGGAGCAGGAACGCCTGCCGGCGCGGGGGAAGACACCCTCGCCCTGACGATGGTGCTGCTGGCCGGATACCGCATTGCCTACGAGCCGGCCGCCCTGATGCGCCACGACCACCGGCACGACCTGAACGGCCTGCGCCGTCAGGCCCACGGCCACGGCACCGGCCTGACCGCTTATTACGCAGCGGTGCTGCGGCACCGGCCGGACCTGTTCCCGGCGCTGATCCGGCTCGTACCGACTGGAGCCGGCTACCTCAGGAAAGGCAACTTCAGGTGCACCACGGCACCTCTCGGCCTGCTGAAGGCGCTCAAGCGACGCTATCGGTGGTCAATGCTGATTGGGCCCGTAGCGTACGCCAGAAGCATGCGCAGGCAATCCCGGGTAGCCGCCAAAGAGGCGGTCAAGCGCAAGCGTCAGGCGGGCCCTTTACCCCCGGCATTCAGCCACCCCCTAGGCAGCTGAGGCAGGGTACGCCATACAGGGGATGGCTGAAATGAGCACCAGCGCTAAGGTCTTTATCTATTCGGATGAATTGCGGAAGGATTACTCAGGCCTGTGATCGGCGCACAGCTACTTGACCAGACCGATGTCGCAGTATTCGTCAAGACCTACCGGCACCAGGAATACGCCTGGCAGTTCACTGTGCCGCCTGCGGTTACCGTAGATGCCGGCGCCTATACGGGGCTCTCAGCAGTCTACTTCGCGACCCGCTACCCGGATGCGCGGATCGTTGCCGTCGAGCCGAGCCAGATTCGGGAAACGGAGCAGGTACGGTGGAGTTCGGGTGGACTGACGATCAGCGTCAGCTTAGCCAGGCCGCCGCCGAGTTCGCGCGCAAGGAACTGAACGCGGATCTCGCGGCATTGGATCATCTCGCGCGCTTTCCCTACAAGGCGTGGCTGCGCTGCGCGGAATTCGGCGTGCAGGGCCTGCCGATACCCGAGGCTCTGGGCGGCCAGGGTGCCGACCTGGTTACCACCGCACTGGTCCTCGAATCCCTCGGCTACGGCTGCCGGGACAACGGGCTGTTGTTCGCCATCAACGCTCATCTGTGGTGCTGCACCGTACCCATCTGGAAGTTCGGCGATGACCGGCAGCGGCATAAGTACCTGCCGTCACTTTGCGATGGCTCCATGATCGGCCTGGAGGCGATGACGGAGGCGGGCTCCGGTTCCGACGCGTTCGCGGTATCGACGGCCGCCACACGCGACGGCGATCACTACGTGCTCAACGGGTCCAAAGTGTTCATCACCAACGCTCCGGTCGCCGACGTCTTTATCGTCCTGGCTACGGCAGCGGACAAGGGCAGCACTGCCGACCTGTGCGCGTTCATCGTCGAGCGGGGAACACCGGGCCTGATCGCCAGCCAGCCCTTCGGCACGCTGGGATTGCGCACGTCCCCGCTGGGCGAGATCACCTTCAGCGACTGCCGGGTGCCCGCCTCGGCACTGCTCGGCGGCCCCGGCGCGGGGATGACAGTTTTCAGCACCACTGTGGACTGGGAGCGCAGCTTCATCCTGGCCAGCGCCCTGGGTACGATGCGCAGGCAACTGGAGGAGTCGGTCGAGTACGCGCGCACCCACCGTCGTTTCGGCCACCCCATCGGCAAGAACCAGTCAGTGGCCAACCGCATCGTCGACATGCGCGTACGCCTGGATGCCGCCAGGCTGCTCCTGTACCACGTGGCCTGGCTGAAAGATCGGGGCAGGCGGACGATGCTGGAATCCGCGATCGTCAAGCTGTTCCTCAGCGAGGCGTTCGTCGAGTCTAGCGTCGCCGCATTCGAGACGTTGGGCGCCCAGGCCTACATCGCCGGCTCAGCGGCCGAACGCAATCTGCGCGACTCCCTGGCGAGCCGGATCTACTCCGGGACGTCCGATATCCAGCGCCTCCTCATCGGCCGCCTGCTCGGTTTGTAGTCTCGTGAACGAGATCCTGCATCACCTCTTGCAGCACGCTGCCGACGACTTCCCCAGCCGCACCGCCGTCGTGGACGGTGACCGGGAGATGACGTACCGGCAGCTGGATACGGCCGCCAACCGGATCGCACACCAACTGACCCGGCTCGACGTGCGCCGGGGTGACCGCATCGGGCTGTACCTGGAGAAGTCGGCCGAGTCACTGGCCTGCATTTACGGGGTGCTGAAGGCCAGAGCCGCCTACGTGCCGCTGGCCCCGGACGCGCCTCCGGCGCGCCTGGCGCGGACGATTCAGCACGCGGGAATCCGGGTCCTGCTGACCGGTACCGAACTGGCGCGGCGCTGGCCGGCGGTGGTAGGCCCGGATTCACCCGTCGACTACGTGATCTGCGTCAATGGCCCGGCCGGCGGATCGCACGAGCTGCTGCGCGCTACCATGCTCGATGCGGCACATCTGGCACGGCAGCCGACCGGTCGTCCCGAGGTAACCGTCGACGCTGAGGACCTGGCTTATATCCTGTACACCTCTGGTTCCACGAGCGCGCCCAAGGGCGTCATGCTGACCCACAAGAACGCGCTGGCATTCGTTTCGTGGGCCGTGCGCGAGTTCGCGCTGACGCGGCGGGACCGGCTGTCCAATCATGCGCCGCTGCATTTCGACCTGTCCGTCTTCGACTTGTTCGCCGCAGCCGCCGTGGCCGCACCGGTGATCCTCGTGCCCAGGGACGTCGCGATGTTTCCCGCGGAACTGGCGGCCTTCGTCCGGGCCAAGGACATCTCAGTGTGGTATTCGGTGCCCTCTGCGGTGAACATGCTGGCCTCACGATGCGGCCCGGGACCGAGCCAACTGCCCAGGCTGCGGCTGGTCCTTTTCGCCGGGGAAGTCTTTCCGATGGGCCAGCTGCGGCAGGCCCTCGCGGCGTTCCCCGATGCCGACTTCTATAACCTCTACGGGCCCACCGAGACCAACGTGTGCACCTTCTACCGAGTGGCCAGGCCTCTTGCCGAGGCCAGCACGTCTATCCCCATCGGCCATCCCATCGACGGGGTGGAGTTGTTCTGTCTGACCGACGACGGCCGTCAGGCGCGGACCGGCGAGCGGGGCGAACTGTCGGTCAGCGGCCCGACGGTCATGCGCGGATACCTGGGCGACCCCGGGCACACCGCGCAGGTGCTGAGCGCCCCCGACCCGGCGCGGCCGGATGTGATCGCCTACCGGACGGGCGATCTGGTCGCGTGCTACGAGGACGGGGCATGGCATTTCTTCGGGCGCCGCGATTCCCAGATCAAGAGCCGCGGCTACCGGATCGAGCTGGGGGAGATCGAGGCCACCCTCAGGGCTCATCCGTCCATCGTCGAATGCGCGGTGGTCCCGATCCCCGACGAGGCGTACGGCAACCGGATCAAGGCCTATGTCGTTATCAGGAAAGCGGTCAGCGCGACGCAGCTCACCGCGTATTCGCACAAGTTCCTGCCCAGCTACATGGTGCCGTGGTCCTTTGACCGCATCACGGCGCTGCCGCGGACTTCAACAGGGAAAATCGACTATCAGGCACTGAAGCAACTGGGAAACGGGAGCGGGCATGCAGGATATCATCGGCCGGGTCAAGCGCTTCATCATTGATGACCTGGGCTGGGAGGGCGGCGCGGAGGAGCTTACCGCCGAGCTTCCGCTGATCGGCGCCGGTGCCCTTGATTCGATCGGGATCCTGACCATGGTCCAGTTTCTCGAATCACACTACGGCATCCTCATCGAGGACGGCGAGATCGTTTCCGCACATCTCAACAGCCTGGCCAGCATTGAACGGTACGTGCAGTCGAAAATCCTGAGCCAGTCCACCGCCGGGATTTAACCGCCGGTTACGCCGAACGTCTCGAAACTGTCGCGGCCCACCGGCCGCGCGGGATTGCCGAGATAGACCTCGCGGGCCGCCGTGTCCTTCAATATCACCGCGCCAGCCCCGATGATGCAGTCCTCGGCAACCGACTGACCCTCCGCGATGCAGCTGCCGGTGCTGAGGAAGGAGGCGCGTCCCACCCGGCAGCGGTCGCCGACGGTGACATGTGCGCCCAGGTAGCAGTCGTCCTCCACGACGGACCGGTAGCCCAGGCAGGTGCCGCTGCCCAGAAAGACGTTGGCGCCGGCCAGGGCCCCGTGCTGCACTACGACGTGCTCCTGCACGAACGAATTCTCGCCGATCTTCACGTCCGGCCAGATAACAGCATGGCTGCTCGCGTACGAGACGCAGTCGAATCCGGCTGCCTTGACGGCATGGTACAAACGCCGCCGGACGCGGTTCAGCTGCGTGAAGGCCACCGCGACGAACACGCCGTGCTCAGCGGCCGGATAGACGCTCGCCAGCTCTTCGAGCGGCACGACCGGGAGACCGCAGTGGGTGCGGTGCGTGACGAACGGCTCCTCGGCGCTGAACGCGACCACCTCATGCGGGCTATCGCGCCGGAAATACTCGAAGGCGACGGCGGCCGTCTCCCCCGTCCCGACGATGATGATGCGCTCGCCTCCTGGCTGTGCCTGCAGCGGATGTCGTGCTATCAACCGTTTCCCCATGTCATCTAGGACAAGCGCTGACTGCCGCGACGTCGGGGTGTGCCGGGTTCCCCGAGTAGACCAGATCCGGCTTGGTGTCCTTCAGCACGACGGTCCCGGGACGGAGGACACAGCCATCTGCGACGGAAACGGCTGCGTCCACGCAGCTGCCGGCACCGAGAAAGCAGCCCCGGCCGATCCTGCAGAGTCCCGAGATGGCAACACGCTGGCCGACGAAGCAATCATCCGCGACCACGGCATTATGTCCGATGCACGTTCCGCTCCCGACAATAACGTTGTCGCCTATACGAACCATATGCTGCAGCGCGGCGCGTTCGTGCACGAACGTGTTCTCGCCTATCTGCACATTGCGAACGGCGAAGACGCGGCGGCTGACATACGAGGCGCATGCGTATCCGGCCGACTTCACGATGTCATACAGCCGCCTGCGGGCCTGGCTCGGCCAGGATGGAGCAGCTACGAACGCAACGTACCGTCCTGGAGGATATGTCATGGCGAGGTCTGCGAGCGGAACGAGCGGCAGGCCGCGGCAGAGGTCAGCACCGAGATGCCCCGCCTCGGCGCTGAACGCAACCACCTCGTACGGGGAATCGCGACAGAAGCGCTCGAACGCGACCGCTGCCCATTCACCAGCGCCAACGATCACCAGATGCCCACCCGGCGCGGTGGAAACCGTGCGGGCGGCTAGCGGCACCGAGTTACGGTCAGTCATAACAGATCAAGCTCATAGTGATCGTAGATCACGCCCCCGGCCCCGAATGACACCTTGAACCGGTAGAGATCCTGATCAAGGGCCCGACCCTCGTCGAGGGTGCACACGCCGAAGTCGAAGAACCGGCAAGCTCGCTTGGCGCCAACCTCGATAGCCTGCTCCATCACCAGGTCGGTGGCGGAGGCGCTCCGGCCGCGCTCGGTGGTCGCCGTGTACTGCATGTGCAGTACCGGGCCGACCGCGAACAGCACGGCGCCGCCGACCAGTTCTCCGCTGATCCACGCGGCGATCAGCAGAATCTCCTCGGGGAAGCGGTCATGCAGCGTCTGCATCTCATCCAACGAATGCACGGGGGATACGCCGTGCCGACGGGCTAGGTTCAGCTCGAGCACGCGCCAGAAGGCCGCAACCCCGCCCCAGTTCTCTTCCGTGAACACGCCCTCGGCCAGAGCCCGTCTCCGCGACCGTTCCCGCCGCTGCGTCACCCGGCCGCGGTGGGAAAGGTCAATCGTTGCCGAAAGGTCGCTGCGGTATCGGCGTGCACCGAGCCGGAATAGCGCGTAGCAGTCATCCTCCGCCGGCATCGAGTGGTAAATGGCGGGCACTGCCTTGTAACGGAGCTTGCGGTAGCCGAGTCTGCGGTAATGCCGGGAAATACCGTCGAGGGCGCCGATCATCGATGCGCCGCGTACCGAACCGTCATGGACCACTCCGCCATAGCTCAGGCCGGGATGGCTGATGACCATCTGATGGTCGGCCGGGCTCTCCGCCGCCGGGAATACTCCGACCACACTGCCGTGACGGTCCTCAAGAAGCAGCGACTGATCGCGGAACTTGTTCCCGTGATAGGACACGAAGCGGCGGGTGTGCAAGAACGTTCCATTGCACGAGCGGCCGACCAGATCCTCCCACGCCTCAGTGTCCGGGGAGTGGTAGCCCCGGACTTCTGGAATCGCCACGGGCTCCACTCAGCCTCCGCGCTGCCTGCTCAACGGTTTGTGCCGCCGCGCCCGCCAGTCACTCAGCGTCCCTGCCTCCATGCCCGCTACCCCCAGCAGGGATCATCAGGTCTGCGCCGGACCATGGCCTGAACGAGATTCATGATCGCGCCGCGCCCGGCTGTCGCGTCTTTGAACAGACTCAGGTCCCATTCATCACGCATTATCCTCTGCCTTTCCTGAAGATTGTAATAATTCCGGGAGGCTGCCATACCCCAATTGCACGGAACGCCGCTACGTCAGATGAGGGCTGCGCTGAGTCGGCGCCTGGCCTATGTTCGGTGATCGCAAGGCGGATTCTGAGACCCACGGTTGCATTGACTGGCTTGCCGAAGCGGCTTCTTGACTCACCTGGCAAGAGCGTGGAACGTGCGGAATGTGTTGTCGTAAGACGTCGGCCAGGCCATGATGAAATGTCACCGACGTCTGCCCGGACGGCTAGTTCCAGTTGCTCAGCTAACCGCAGTATATGAGGACTGGGCATGATAGACCTTTCCGGAAGCCATCGCCCGTCGCGACGCCGCCATCAATGGTCCACCTCCAGGCTGGGATACGAGGCGGCAAAGCGGGCCGTGGACCTCCTCGTGTCGCTGGCCGCGATCGTGGTCCTAGCGCCCTTGCTCGCAGGACTGTGCTTGTTGACGCTGTGGAGCTCGCCCGGTCCCGCGCTGTTCCGCCAAGAGCGGCTCGGCCGGCGGATGCGGCCGTTCACCATGCTTAAGCTGCGCACGATGTACACCGACAGTAGCGACCGGGCCCACCGCGAGTACGTTGAGAGCCTGGTCGTGTCCGGTGACGAGAGGCCCGTGACGGGACGACACGGGCTCCTGAAGCTCACGGAAGATCCGCGGATTACTCCGGTTGGAGCGTGGCTCCGCCGGACCAGCCTCGATGAGCTGCCCCAGCTGTTCAACGTGCTAAGGGGAGATATGTCGCTGGTGGGCCCCCGTCCGGTGCTGCCCTGGGAAGCAGAGATGTGGCCCGCGGCTTATCCGGCATACAGCCGCCGGTTCGAGGCAAAACCCGGCATGACCGGGCTATGGCAGGTGAGCGGCCGCGGCCTCCTGTCGGCGCAGGAGTCCATCGACCTTGACGCCGAGTATGCCCAGCGGCGCAGTTTCACGCTAGACCTCGTGATCCTGGCCCGCACGCTGCCGTCTCTACTGCGCGGCGGTGCCGCCTGACCGCCGACAGTGCAGCGTCCGCCGCTTCGTGTCTGCTCATCCCGTGGCGGGATGCCGACGTAGATTCCTACCGAAGGTTACCTCCAGTATCAGCAGCTCAGCGCGGCTTTTCGTCAATCTGGTCGGTAGGGTCTAGACATATTCGAATGTGTGTCTTAGGCTCGTCATGTGTTCGCACAGGAGATAGGCCGGACCTTGGCAGCGAAGCTCTGTAGAGACCTCAGCCCGTGGGGGCGGAGGGTCCTCTGGGAAGGATGCCAGGCGGTCCGATGTCGCCCGCTGGCGCACTTGTTCCGGCAAGCGAAACCAAGCGGAGCACTTCAATCTTGATTTACGTTCCGAACGCGGGTTCTGCTGTGACTGTGCGCTGGCGATTACTGCCATTACCACTCAAACGCCGTTCCTGGCGGTTTACCCCGTTCAAATCAAATCGGGTATCTAATGAAGCTCTGGTCAGTTCTTTATGGTGTCCCACGAATCAGGATCATTTCCGTGATCGTGGCCTTTGCTATCGTTATCGGTGGTAGCAGCGCGCTTGTGGCGCTGAACGGTGCAGCAGCGAAGAAAGTTACCACAGGCTCGGCATCCTATCCGGTGCTCAGAGAGGGTTCCGTTGGCGCCGCGGTTAAGGCTTTGCAGGCACATCTGAATACCTGGGGAGCTAAACCAGCGGTTGTGGTCGACGGAATATTCGGGCCGAAGACGCTGGCAGCCATTAAGGCATTTCAGAGAGCACGCAAAATAGTTGCGGAGGGAATTGTCGGGCTGGAGACTTGGAGAGCACTTCTGACGAATGCGCCAAGGCCGAGGCCGTCTACGACGCCAGCTCCGAATCCTGCATCAACACCTCAATACTGGACTATGGCACCCTCGGCCAATGGCGGACGGACTGCATTCCCGCGAGACGATACCTACTGCGCAGATCACATTGCTCCGGAACCTGAGCGTATCCCCGCGAATTACAAGGCTAATCACACTCCTGGTCCTGCTGATCCCTCCACTATCCCTTGGGGTCCATGGGCTAAGGATCAGGGCCAGCTCTGGACCGATTATCTTTCTAAGGTAGACGGTCACTTTACCGGCACGACTGACGAGATCCTTGAGTGGGCCGCATGCAAGTGGGGCCTAGACGAAAACTGGCTCAAAGCTGAGGCAGTGGTTGAATCGTCCTGGTATCAGTCTGAGATCGGCGACGACGGCTTGAGCTACGGCATTTTGCAGGTTAAGGACAGTGGCAGTACACCGCTGACCAATGATGCCTGGGGCGGATATCCTTGGACGCAGAATTCTACCGCAGTTGACGCCGATTTCGTTGCTGCGTACCTGCGCGCCACTTTTGATGGTGCCCGGCCTACCTCGTTCTACGACGGGCAGACCGTCGGCCAGATTGCGGCGGCGCATGGCTGGGATTATGTGATGTGGGGGGCGGTCGGTTCGTGGTATTCGGGTGACTGGTACGCCGATGGTGCGGAGGACTACTTTGCGACTGTACAGAACAACCTGGCGAATTCTACTTGGGAGACTTACTGAGCATTGTTCGGGGTGATCCCGAGTTCGGTGACGTCGGCGCCGGATTGCCCCGCAACCGGGCCGTGATGCGGCACCGCGGCGGCCGGACGGCGCTGCGTGACAGGCCGCAGCCATCAAGCCCCCGAAGACGCAGCACCGGTAGTACCGATGGCGGTGGCAGAGGCGACGTGCCAGGGCTAGCTTGCGCACCGTGAACGAGAAAATGCGGCTGGGCGCGCGCCACCCATTGCAGGCTCCTGCCGAGGGCGAACGTGTCGTAATCGTCGGTACCGGCGAACAGGCAGAGATCGTGTTCGAGTACTTCATCTACGATTCCCCGTACGAGGTAGTCGCTTTCAGCACCGAGCCGCAGTTCGTCAAGGCAGCTACCTTCTGTGGGCGTCCGGTAGTGCCCCTAGACCAGCTCGCCGCAGCGTTTCCGCCGGCCGAGTACCGCGCGTTCGTGGCCGTATCGGCGACCCAGCTGAACCGCCTGCGCCGACGGCTGTACGATGCGGTCAAAGCGGCTGGTTACACGTGCGTCTCATACGTCAGCAGCCGCGCATTCGTGTGGCACAACGTCGAGGTCGGCGAGAACTCCTTTATCTTCGAAAACAACGTGGTGCAGCACCGGGTCCGCATTGGCGACAGCGTCATCCTCTGGAGCGGCAATCACGTAGGCCACCGGACCGTGATCGAAGATGACGTTTTCGTCGCTTCGCACGTCGTCATCTCAGGCTTCTGCCGTGTGGGCCGCTGGTCATACCTCGGCGTAAACAGCTCCGTCCGCGACGGGCTCTCGCTCGCCGAGGACTGCGTCATCGGCGCCGGGGCGGTCGTGGTCAAGCCAACCGACAGCCGTCAGGTCTACGTGGGCAACCCTGCGCGCGCCACCGGACGGGACAGCTTCAGCGTATTCAACGTGCCTGTGGACTAGGCGGGCCGGTACGGAGCGCAATGGTGTCGTTCAAACTCCTGGGATCGCCGGTCAGGCGATTCCTGACACGCGAAACCGGCGCACGGCCCAGGGCTTGCATTCTGCGCCAGAACGACGAGTACGAGCCCAAGGTGCAGCGTGAGGCAGAGGCCCTGTCCGGTGCTGGCTTTGATGTCGAGGTCATCTGCATGCGGGGTCCAGGCCGTCCGCGCCGGACCGTCGTCAACCGGGTGACGGTGATCAGCCTGCCAGCCGACCGACACAGAGGCGGTAGCAAGGCTCGTTACGCCTTCGACTACGGCCGTTTCTTCGTATTCGCCGCCGGAGTTCTGGCGGTCCGGCACGTTCGTCGGCCATATCAGGTTGTGCAGGTGAACTCAATGCCGGACTTCCTAATATTCGCCGCCCTCATACCAAAGCTTCTGGGCAGCCGGGTCATCGCATACATGGCCGAGCCGACACCGGAGCTGGCTGAAACGCTGTTCGGGCTAGGCTGCCTCACCCGCATCCTGGCGCTCATTGAGCAGCGGGCCCTCCGATTCGCCGACCACTCGGTGACGGTGACCGACCAGCTTAAACAACGGTACGTTGAGCGGGGCGCCGCGCCAGACCGCATTACCGTCGTGTTGAATGGTGCAGATCCAGGGACGATGCTCAGGGACGAGTTGCCCACCCCGACGGAAAGCGAATCCGGGTTTATCGCAGTCTGTCATGGCACACTCGAAGACCGGTACGGGCAGGACACGATCATCGAGGCCGCTCGCCTCTTGCGCGACGAGATGCCAGAATTGCGCGTCGTCATCACCGGCCGCGGCTCGCTTACTGAGGAGATCGCCAGGGTGGTCGCCGATAACAGATTGCAAGACGTAGTTCGGTTTGACGGATGGGTAAGCCGTGCACGGCTAATTGACATCCTTAGTTCGGCCGATGTTGGCATCGTCGCGCAGAAAGCGTCGCCATACTCCCACCTTGTTCACACCAACAAAATGGTCGACTACTGGATCTTCGGCCTACCGGTAATCGCCAGTCGGCTCAAAGCTGTTTCGGCCACCTACAACGATCACGTCATCGAGTACTTCGAGCCGGGAAATGCGGTCCAGTTGGCCGCAGCCATCCGGCGGCTGCGCTCTGATCCTTGCCGCAGAGCGGAGCTCGCCCGGAACGGCGAGCTTGCCCTGCTCAGGAACGGCTGGACCGTTCAGCGTGCAACCTACCTCAGCGTCTATGACGCCGTCCTCGGGGATGTCTCCGCTCGCATGTCTGCCCGTGGCTCCCAAGCTCACGACCAAAGATCGCCAGCTCGTATGAAAACGCGGGCTTGATGAACTCGGGACAGTTGAGTTTCCGGTCACGAACGGGGTATTGCGGTCAGCCGGCTTGCTTGAAGGCGGGCTGGTCCCAGATCCGCTCCCGTAGGTACTCCTGGACCAGATTGATGTAGCTCTCAGCATGAGGTGTGTACCAGCTTCCCGTGTTCCAGCGTCCCACACAGCCCCACAGATCACCGGCACGGTACAACCGCCCCTTAGGCTCGTCGTTCAGCCAGACCTCATACCCGTCATAACAAGAACGCCAGATGGCATAGGCAGCGTCGGCATTCATGGCCGTCGACTTGCCAATGCCCGGCCAGCTCGGCTGCTCCAATGGATACTTGTCCTGGAGGATGCCGTAGCTTTCCGGGCACGCGCCAGGTCTGCCGTCGGCCCCCAGGCCATGGCCTGGCGGGCAGCGCCCAGCCTGTGTTCCCCAGTCGCCAAGCTCATCTTGCTGCCACCAGCTCTCTACCGCGGCCTGGGCAAAGACGATGTCCTGGCTGATACCCCACTTGCATGCCGCCCAGCGCAAGATCTCCTCGGTGGTGCCGGTGAAAGCGCCGCTGATCCGGGCGGCCAGCGCTTTCACCTGCGGGCTGTCGCTGACGGGAAAGAATCCGGGCCCTACATTCTGCCCGCCGGTGTCGTTGAAGGTCTTGTTCGCTGGCCGATTCTCCGGGCTCGGCGACGCTCGCACCCAACGGGCGCACTGCATCCCGGACGGGAGTTCGGCACCAGGGGGAAGAGTGCCGAATTGAACGGGTGCGCCCGTCGCTGCTGCTGACGGCTGGGGGGACCGTGCCGTGGGTGCAACGATTCTGGCGGTGGCCGCCGCAGCGATCAGCACGACGACACCTACCAGCCAAGTGCGCCTGCTGAGCATGCGTGAAGCGTCTCGCGTCACGACGACACCACACAGCCGCCGCGACCTCGCCACGGCAGCCACGGCGGATGTTCCCGGCCTCGCGTTCCTCGCCGCCCGAGACTCGGTGGATTAGCCAAGTCCGTGCGACCTTGCGGAGTCTCGGTCAGCGCAGGAGGTACCTCATGCAACAAAAGGCTCCTCTGTTCCCAGGGCGTCGTTGATCGCGTCGCAGACGCAGGCAACCTGGTCATCACTCATGTGCGGAAACATCGGCACCGACAGAATGCCACCGGCGCTTTGCTCGGCGACCGGAAGCGGGCGCGTCGCGAAGTGCCGGTACGCGGCCTGCCGGTGGCAGGGGACTGGATAGTGGATCTGGGTCTCGATTCCCGCTTCCGCGAGCTGCCGCCCTACCGCCGCCCGGTCCGGTACCCGGGCGACGGCTAGGTGGTAAGCGCCCCGCGACCCCGGCTCCTCCGCAACCAGGCGGCCTGTCCCGCCGGCCAAAGCGGCACGGTAGCGAGCCGCGATCGACCGGCGTGCCTCGTTCCAGGTGTCGAGCCAGGGAAGCTTGGCGTTCAGTACGACCGCCTGCAGGCCGTCGAGGCGGCTGTTGGTACCGACGAACTCGTGATCGTACCGGGAACGCCGACCGCGGCCGTGATCTCGCAGGCTCCTGATCCGGTCCGCCAGCGCGGCGTCCGCGGTCACTACGGCGCCGGCATCGCCGAAGGCACCGAGATTCTTGGACGGATAGAAGCTGAAGCAGCCCGCGCGCCCGACGGACCCGGCCCGTCGGCCGCACCAGCTCGCGCCGTGCGCCTGGGCCGCATCCTCGATAAGAACTATGTGCGCCCGGCTGGCGCTGCGGCTCAGGGCGTCCATGTCGGGCATCTGGCCGTACAGGTGAACGACTATCACCGCCGCGGTCCGGCTGGTAATGGCCGCTTCGAGCTGCGCGGCCGTAAGAAGCAGGGTATCGGGGCTCACGTCCGCGAATACCGGCGTCGCTCCGGCGAGGACCACAGCTTCGGCCGACGCGACGAACGTATTGGCGGGCACGATGACCTCGTCGCCGACGCCGATATCCAGGGCCATGAGAGTCAGCAGGAGGGAATCGGTTCCGCTGCCCACGCCGACTGCTTCCGGTACACCGCAGTAGGCCGCCCACTTCTGCTCGAAGTCCTCTACCGCTTCACCGCCCACGAACCTGCTCGAATCGAGCAGCCGGGCCCACGCCTGCTCGATAGCCCCGCGGACGTCCCGTGTCATCGCCGCCAGGTCGGTGAAGGGGACCCCCTCGGTCAGCACACGGCGCGCCACCGGCTAGCTAACTGCCCAGGTGCGCGCGCGTCAATGCGACGGCTTCAAGCGCCGAGTGCACGCCCAGCTTAGCCATGAGGTTCTGCAGATGGGTCCGGACGGTATTGGGCGACATGTTCAGGTGTTCGGCCATGTCACGTCGCCCGGTACCGTCGGCGAGGCATACCAAGACCTCCCGTTCGCGTTGAGTCAGCACGGCGAGCAGCTCGTTCGTGCCGTCATGTTCCGGATCAGGCCTGCGTAGCAGCAGCCGGAGCACGTGCCCCGTATCGCTGGCGGGCAGCCAGGTCTCGCCTCTGGCGACGCCGTGGATGACCTCGATCAGGCGATCGAATGATTCGTCCTTGCGCACCCAGCCGACGGCGCCTGCCTCAATCCCGTGCACGATGCGTTTCGGGTCTGAGGCCTGGCTGAGCAGGATCATGCGCGGCGGCTCGCCGCGCTGGGACAGTGCCTTGCACAGCTCCAACGCCGCGTTGTCGGGAAAATCGCCGTCGAGTAGGACCACATCCGCGCGGCTTCCGGTGAACAGGAAGGGCGACGGGGCCCTCGTGTGTAGCGCCGCCACGATTTCCACGTCAGGCTCGGCTTCCAGCCGGGTCGCCAGGGCATCGGCAAAGGTACGTTCCTGAACGAGGATCAGGAGCCTGACGGTCATGCCAGGAAGCATCTCGCACCCCTCGGGTCAGCGAAACCCTAGCTTGCCGTGCCATGACTACGCCGAATGGAGGTGTTCGGAGTTTGTCCAGCGACGATGGCGGACGAACGGCGCCCCCAGGTCTTCAGCGGAGCCGGCGGCGGGCGCCGCGGCGGCGCTCGCTTGGCCGCCGGACAGGTTCCCCCGCTTGCTCAGCCGCGTCCCGCAGGCCGGCGCCGTACTCGGCCAGGGCGTCGACCAGCGCCGCCATCGACGGCTTGGGCGCGGTCACGTCGACGCGCAGCCCGAACTCGGCCGCGGTCTTGGCGGTCTGCGGGCCGATGACCCCGATCACGGTGACCGCGTGCGGCTTGCCGGCGATGCCGACCAGGTTCCGCACGGTGGAGGAGGAGGTGAACAGCACGGCGTCGAAGCCGCCGCCCTTGATGGCCTCGCGGGTCGGCGCGGGCGGCGGCGCCGCGCGCACCGTGCGGTACGCGGTCACGTCCTCGGCCTCCCAGCCGAGGTCGATCAGCCGCGCCAGCAGCGTCTCGGTCGCGATGTCGGCGCGCGGCAGCAGCACCCGGTTGATCGGGTCGAGCAGGTCGTCGTACGGCGGCCAGACCGCGGCCAGGCCCTCGGCCGACTGGTCCCCCTCGGGCACCAGGTCCGGCCGGATGCCGAACTCGAGCAGCGACGCCGCCGTCTGCTCGCCGACGGCGGCGACCTTCACGCCGGCGAACGCCCTGGCGTCCAGGCCGTACTCCTCGAACCGCTCCCGCACCGCGCGCACCGCGTTCGCCGAGGTGAAGGCCACCCACTGGTACCGGCCGGTGACCAGGCCCTTGACCGCGCGCTCCATCTGCTGCGGCGTCCGCGGCGGCTCGACCGCGATCGTCGGCACCTCGGCCGGGACGGCGCCGTACTCACGCAGGCGCTGCGACACCACGGCGGCCTGCTCCTTGGTCCGCGGCACCAGGACCCGCCAGCCGAACAACGACTTGGTCTCGAACCACGACAGCCGGTCTCTGGCGCCCACCGCCTCGCCCACCACGGCGATGGCCGAGCCCCTGGTGTTGGCCAGGGACACCCCGGCCGCCTTCAGGTCGGGCCCGACCCGGCCGAGGGTGGAGACCACGGTCTGCTGCGCGCTCGTGGTGCCGTCCCAGGTGATGGCGAGCCGGGTCGTGTCCGGCCAGCCCGCCGCGATCAGCATCTTGCCCAGGTCGGCCGGGGCCGTATCCGCGCCGAGCACGACCAGCGTGGCCGGGCTGTACGCCAGCTGGCTAGCCTCGGCGGCGTGGATGATGCGCACCTCGCCGTTCCGCTCGCTGGCCAGCGGGATGCCCGCGTAGGCCGGTACCCCGGTCGCCGCGGGCACGCCGGGCACGATCTCGAACCTGACGCCCGCCTTGGCGCACGCCTCGGCGTCACCGATCGCGCCGCTCAGCAGCGGATCGCCGTTGAACAGCCGGACCGCGAGCTGGCCGTTCCTCGCCGCCTGCACCAGAGCGCGGGCAGATCCCGCCCCGTCCGCGGGATCGGTCAGCTGAGCGTCCGGGCTCAGGTAGCGCCGCGCGACCGGCTCGAGGTCGGCTCCGGCGACGACCAGGCCGGCCTGGCGGAGCAGCTCGGCCGCCCGCACCGTCAGCAGCCCGGCATCGCCGGGGCCCGCCCCGGCCAGCGCGACCCATCCGGCCGGCGGCTGCTCCTCCGCCTCGGTTCCTCCGTGCATGGTTGCTCCCTGCCCCGGTGAGCCCTGGCTAACGCTCACTGCGGATCATTCCTGCGGCTCGAATTCCTGCTGGCCGACCGGTGCCTGCGGCCTGCTGACGAGATCTGAAGCCCCGGACCGCAGCAGCTCCGCCGCGAGATCACGGCCGAGCTGCCAGGCGTCGGCGCCCGGCGCGCTGCCGTGCGCGCGCAGCACGCGGCTTCCGTCGGTACTCATGACGGCGGCCCGCATCCGCAGCTGCACCTGCTGGCCCGGGGGGACGCTCTGCCCCCTGGGGACACCCCAGACCCCGATGGCCCCAGACCCCCCTGCGGGGGGGACCGCCGCGTACGCGCCGACGGGCGCGCTGCAGCCGGCCTCGAGCGCCTCGAGCAGGCTGCGCTCGGCGGTCACCGCGGCCAGGCTCGCCTGGTCGGTCACCGCTTCGAGCAGCGCCGCCAGCTCAGGCTCACCGTCCCGGCACTCCACGGCGAGGGCTCCCTGGCCGGGAGCCGGGAGCATCTCGTCCGGCTCGAAAACCTGCGTGACGGTGTGGGCGTAGCCGATCCTGGCCAGGCCGGCGTAGGCCAGCACCACCCCGTCGAGCTCGCCGTCGCCCACCTTGCCCAGCCTGGTGCCCGCGTTGCCGCGGATCGGGACACAGCGCAGGTCGGCGCGGAGCCCGAGCAGCTGCGCGGCCCGCCGCGGCGAACCGGTGCCGATCCTGGCGCCGCGGGGGAGATCGGCGAGCTTGGCGCCGTCCCGGGCGACGAGCGCGTCCCTCGGGTCATCCCGGGCCGGCACCGCGGCCAGCACGACCCCGGCCGCGGGACCGGTCGGCAGGTCTTTCAGCGAGTGCACGGCCAGGTCTACCTCGCCGCCGAGCAGCGCCTCGCGCAGCGCACCGACGAACACGCCCGTGCCGCCGATCTGGGTCAGCTGCACCCGGCTGACGTCGCCCAGCGTCGTCACCCCGACGATCTCGACCTGGCGGCCGGTCCGCTCGGTGATCATGCCGGCCACCTGGCGGGACTGCGCGATGGCCATCGGGCTCCTGCGGCTGCCGAGCCGTAGCGGCTGCTCTTTCACCCGCGCATCCTCCTCGCCGCACGGCCGTGCTCGCGTGGACTGGCACTCACGGGCGCACCTCCTGCTCCGGGGCGGCGCGGGTGACCGCCTCGACCGCGCGTGGATCGAGATCGAAGAGAACGCGCAGCGCCGCGGCGTATTCCTCGCCCCCCGGCGAGCCCGCGAGTTCCTTCACTCGCACCGTCGGCGCGTGCAATAGCTTGTCTACCACTCGCCGGACGGTCTGGGCTATTTCATCAACGGCGTGCCCGGACAGGCCGTCGGCACTCAGCCGGCCGGCCAGCCTGGCCAGCTCGGCGTCGACTACCTTGGCCGCCTTGGCCCGCAGGGCGACCACCGTCGGGGCGACCCTGGCGGCGTCCATGGCCGACTGGTACCCGGCGAGTTCGGCTTCGAGAATCGCGCGCACGACGGCGACGTCGTCGTCCCTGACCGCGGTGCCGTGCTCGCTGAGCTGGTCCATGCCGATCAGCACCACGCCCGGCAGGCTAGCCGCGTCGGGGTCCACGTCGCGTGGCATGGCCAGGTCCAGGATCACGAGCGGGGTCGACGGGTCCGGCGCCTTCCTCGCGGTGAGCGCGGCGGACACCATGTCACGCGTGATGACGTGCCCGGCCGCGCCGGTGCAGGAGATGAGGACGTCCGCGGCGGCCATGGCCGCGGGCAGGTCCGCCAGCCCGGTGATCTTGGTCACGGTGGTGCTCACGCTCGCGGCCAGCCGTTCGGCGTGCTCGCGGGTCCGGTTGGCCACGATGATCCTCGTCGCGCCGCTCCTGGTCGCCGTCGTGGCCGCGAGCGCGCTCATCGACCCGGCCCCGACGATGAGCACGTCGCGTCCGGCGAGCACATCGGGGCCCGGGCCGACCGGGCCCAGGCGGGTGGCGGCCAGCTCGACCGCCGCGCTCAGCAGGCTGAGGCCGGCCCGGCCGATCCCGGTCTCGGCCCGGGCCCGCTTGCCGGTGCGCAGCGCGAGCTGGCCGAGCTCGCCGAGCACCCGGCCGACCGTGCCGTGCTCGGTGGCCAGCTTGACCGCCGAGCGCACCTGGCCGAGGATCTGGTCCTCGCCGATCACCATGGAGTCCAGCCCGGCGGCCACCGCGAGCAGATGGCTCACCGCGCGGTCCTCGTAGTGCACGTACAGGTGCTGGGTGAGCTCGTGCGGCGGCATGCCGCAGTGCCGTGCGAGCAGTTCGCAGATCGCGGTGACGCCCGCGTGGAACCGGTCCACGTCGGCGTATACCTCAACCCGGTTGCAGGTCGAGACGACGAAGGCCTCGGCCACGGGTTCCGCCTGCACCACGTCGCGGAGCAGCTTGGTGAGAGTGTCACCGCTTACCGCGGCCCGCTCCAAGGTCGCCACCGGGGCGCTCTTGTGGCTGAGGCCGACCACCAGCACACTCACCTGTCCACCGCCTAGCCCTTGGCTGCGAGTTCCGGGGTTCCCTGAGGTCTTGAACGTCCGCCGGCGGCCTTGGCGTTCCCGCCGGCGGCCTTGGCGTTCCCGCCGCCCGATCGCCCCGGAGAGCCCGGACCGCCTTCGGCTCGGGATTCCGGCCGGGCCGCGGACCGGCGCTGGGCGTGGAAGGCGAGAATCTGCAGCTCGATCGACAGGTCGACCTTCCGCACGTCTACCCCTTCCGGCACGCTCAGCACGAGCGGAGCGAAGTTGAGAATGCTCGTGACGCCAGCCGAGACGAGCCGGTCGCAGACGGCCTGCGCGGACCCGGCCGGGGTGGCGATCACGCCGATCGCGACCTTGTGCCTGGCCACCACGCCTTCAAGCTCGTCGACGTGCCGGACGGTCAGCCTCGCGATCTTGCTGCCCACGATAGCCGGGTCCGAATCGAGCATGGCCGAGATGGTGAAGCCGCGGGAGACGAAGCCGCCGTAGTTGGCCAGGGCGCGGCCGAGGTTTCCGGCGCCCACGATGACCACCGGCCAGTCCTGCGTCAGGCCCAGCGTCCGGGACACCTGGTAGACGAGATAGTCGACGTCGTAGCCGACTCCCCGGATGCCGTAGGAGCCGAGGTGGGACAGGTCCTTGCGCAGCTTGGCCGAGTTGACGCCCGCGGCGGCGGCGAGTTCCTCGCTGGCCACGGTGCTGATGCCCCGTTCGGCCAGACCATAGAGCGCGCGCAGGTACACCGGCAGCCGCGCCACCGTGGCCTCGGGTATCCCGTCAGCCTGGCCGTTCACCTCAGCCTGGTCCTGGCCGTTGACCCTGCCCAGACCATGGGCGTTAGCCCGGCCATGGGCGTTAGCCCGGCCATTTGCCTCGACCCGGGCATTGCTCGCGGCGTGGCCGCTGGCTTCTGGCGGCATAGCGTTACTGTGCATCGCGGCAGCGCTCCTGGGTTGGGCTCTCGGGGTTGGGATCAAGGCGGCGGTAAGAGCCCGCGTCAGCCGACGTCGTTGTTTCAAGGTACGCCTTTGTGCATCGATTCACAAAGTGGCGCCCTTCGCCCTGTTCGCACCCCGGCCGACCCCCTACCACCCAAACAGACACCACCCAGCGGTCTTGGCCCTCACCCCCCAGACTCCCCAAAGCGGCACATTCCACCCATACCGGTCCCCCGGGGCCTGGCGTGGAAGGGCGCGAAAACCAATGAGTGTGACACTCTAATGAATCTAATGAGTAGAGTGTCACACTCATTGGCTCCGGGGTGGCATGGGTGGGGCGAGGGGGGCGATTGGGGCGGTTTCGAGGGGCGACTTGGCTCCCGTGGTGGAGGGAGTGCGGTTGGCGTGGCCTGTTGCGGGCGAGGGCCGGTTCAGGTTTGCCGGGGCGGGCGGGCGCGGGGCTGGTGGGGCATGCGTGAAAGCGGTGACGGACGCGGGCTGGCCTGGGACCTGTTACGGGGCAGGCTCTCATTTCGCACAAACCGTTCACGATCATCGACGTGCGAGGGCCGCGCGGAGCCGGGCCTCGCTCACCCGCCAGAAGTCGATCTGCACCCCGTCGACGAAGGTTACCGGGATCTTGTCCCAGTACTCCTTCATGTCATCGGGCGACGCGGTGATATCGCGTTCCTCCCAGCCGACACCGAGGTCGGCGGCCACCCGCTCGATCACCGCCCGCGCGTCGTCGCACAGGTGACAGCCCGGCCGCGCCAGCAACGTGATCCGTTCCCCGCTGCGCGGGGCCGTTCCACCGGTCCGCATGCGCGCTAACCCCGGTAATCGCGGCCCGCCGACGGCACCTGCCGCTGGTCAGGACGCTGCTGGTCAGGACGCTGCTGGTCAGGACGCTGCTGGTCAGGACGCTGCTGGTCAGGGCGTTGCTGGTTGGACCGCTGCTGGACGGGCCGCTGCTGGTCAGGGCGTTGCTGGTCCGGCCGGCGCTGGTCGGGGCGCTGCGGCCGCACCGGGGGCAGGGGCTGAAGCTGCTGGGTTCCCTGCGGCCCCGGCGCTCCCGGAAACCCCCGGGGGCCGGCGGGCGGGGCGGCCGGCGACGGCTGCGGCCGTGGCGGCGGGGCGGGCGGCAGCAGCGCTCGCGCGGCCGGCGGCCCAACCGACGGCACCGCTGGCGATGCCGGAGCGGACACCTGCGGGTTGGGCAGCGGCGCGACCTTGGCGTATTTGAGCCGCAACTCGATGACGTTGGTCGCGAGCACGCACGACCGGCGCTCGGCCACGAAGCGTTGCGTAGACGGCCGGCTCTCATGGCTGTCGAACGCCGCCCGGTCCCGGTAGATCTCGTAGAAGATCCGCTGCATCGGGGCGTTCGGCACGAGGTGAATGACGTACACCAGGGTGTCGGGCTCGCCGGTCCTGACCTCCTCCGCCGTTTGCTCGGCGAGCCGGTCGAAATCGGCGACCCGGTCATCGAGCAGGGTGAAAATCAGGATCCGGCCGTACGGCCGGGCGGGTGTGGCCGCGGGCGATCCGCCCGTGCTGGCCTGCGGGCCAGGTAGCGGCTCGTCCGGTCCGGGCCCGCTGGGCCCGGAGCCGCGGTTCCGGTCCGGCCGCTCAGGCATTGGCGGCTGCGGGCCCAAGTTGGCGCGCCTGCCCTGGCCACGGCCGTCAACGGAGCGCGCCGCGGGACCGGCGCCCGGACCGGCGCCCGGACCGGCGCCGGTTCCCGGCGGACGTGCGGGTCCGGGCAGGCCACCGCGCGGGCCGTAGGTCGCGTACTGGCCATCGGGCCCGTAATCGTCCGCAGCCCCGCGCGTCTGGTCGGGCCAGTAGTCGTCATCGGGCCGGTCACCGGAACGGTACCGGCCGCTGCCGTCGCGCACGCCGTCTCGCCTCCCATCTCGCACGTCGTCACGCCCGGCCGCCCGCCAGGGCGGCTCGCCGACCGTGGCGACCCCGAACCAGACGAGCGCCGCCGCCAGCAGGCTGAGCAGCGGATAGGCGGCCCCGGCCGGGAGCGAGAGGCGCAGCGCGGTCGTCAGGAGCACGGCCAGACCGACCGGGACGACGGCCGTCATCGCCGCCCGCCAGCGCGGATCGCTCCTGGCCCGCGCCGCGGCCAGGCCCGCGCTCACCAGGACGGCCACGACCGCGGCGGCCTGCACGACGTCCAGGGTGTAGCGCGCGATCGGCTCGAAGTGTGAGCTGGTGAGCGGCCAGGACTTGCTGAACGGCTGCGCGCTGAGCGGGTCGGTGGCCAGGATCACCGAGGCCACCACGGTCAGCGCGCAGGAAAACAGCCGCACGCCGAACCGCGCGGCTTCGCTCGCCGCGACCAGCTCAACCAGCCCCCAGGCCAGCCACAGCGGCGCCAGCAGCAGCGCGAACAACTGGACGGCCCGGAACGTGACCGAGCCGAAGCCGCTGGCGAATCCCATGCTCTGCGCCGCGAGCGCGATGGTCAGCGCCAGGGTCGCCGCCGTCCATACGATGAAGTCGATCCGCGGCTGGCGGACGCACCGCCCGGCGAGCACGCCGGTCGCCACGGCCGCGACCAGCACGCCCGCGAAGCCGATCAGGACGGGAGGAGACATGAACTCCTATGGTGCCCGATGCCCGGCCGCGCCGAGGCCCGGACCAGGGAGTCGTTACTTCTTGTTGCGGCGCTGGATGCGCGTCTTCTTGAGCAGCTTGCGGTGCTTCTTCTTGGCCATGCGCTTGCGGCGCTTCTTGATGACAGACCCCACGAGACCACCCTTTCTAGGCACTGCGGATGACGGGCACGCCAACGCGCTCGCCCGGTAAGGGCGGCTGGACACACACCCAACGTTAGAGGTTACCGTTCCTATTGAGCGAGCAGGACATGGTCCTGTGCCGCCGGCGGCCCCGAACGGTCCTGGGTCGCCTGGTCGGGCGGGCTGGTCCGGTTGGCCGTCGCGGTCTTCCGCCACCGGGGTGGCTGCCGCTGGGCCTGGCGGGGCCTGCCGTTCCTGGTCGTTTGCCTGGCCACGGGCGCTCCGGGGGTAGCTCTCCGGCGGCTGGTCCGCTGGCCGCCGCCGGTCACACCTGTCCTTCGCCGCGCCCGGTGGCCGAGCGCACGCCTGCCGATCACCACGGCGGCCGCATGGTGGCCGCTGGCGGGGACTGGGTAAGAATGGTCTTGCAACGGGGCGAGCCAGTGCTCGCGGCCCCAGCGGGACGTGTAGGCGGGGTCGACGACGATCACCGCCAGCCCGGCGTTGGAGGTCATCTGGACCAGGCGGTCCCGGAACTTTCCGGCGGGGATGCCGGAGACCAGCCGCCGGAAGCACCGGCCGCGCCGGCCGCGTGACGGCCGGCTGCCTGCCCGCTCCCGGCCCTGCTCGCGGGCATCAGCGAAGTCCAGGTCCTCGATCACGACCGCCCGGCAGCCGAGCTGGCGGGCGAGCCTGGTCAGGGAGCTGATGGCGGCGCGGAGCCGCCCGTCGCGGGTGGCGGACGGCAGCCCGGCCAGGTCGATCGGGATCGTCACGGGCGGCCCGGCCGGGTTCCCGTCCGGGGTGACCGCCCACGCAGCGAGGTGGCCGTGGTTCAGGTCGACCGCTAGCACCGGGTGCTGCCGCAGCCCGTCCAGCGTTGCCCAGGGTGCGGGCGCGGCCTTCCACGACGCGTCGATATACCACCTGCCGCGCGCCGGGTCGTGGCTGATGTCGTAGCGGACCGTGCCGCTGGCCGCCTGGGCGGCGACCTCATCGCCCCGGTAGGAGAACCCGGCCGGGGCCGACAGCCGGTACCGGCCGTGCGGCCGGTTCGCCAGGTGGGCCAGCGGGACGGGCAGTTTTATCTCCAGCCAGCCCTCGTCGGGGTTCCAGCGGATCGTCTCGTTGCCCCACGCCTTGTCTTTCTCCCCGTCGGCGGTGAGGAACAGCCGGGCCGACTCCCACTCCCGCCGCCACCAGGCCTCGGTGATGCCGGCTTCCGTGAGGCCGCCGCGCTTGCGCAGCAGCGCCTTGCCGCCTCGCACCACGGACACCGTCTCCGCCTCCAGCCGCCGGTCCACCCTGGCGAGCCTGGCTTGCAGCACCTGGAGGCGGATCGCCTTGGCGTGCCGCTCTGCCGGGGTGGCGTACCCGCGCACCCGGCCCGCCTTCCCGCCGGCCCGGACCGGCAGCCGCGCCTCGATCCTCCGGACGCGGGCCTGCAGGGTGTTCCTCTCGGCGCGCAGGTTCCGCCCGGCCAGCCGGACCTGGTCCTCGCTGGTGCGGGTGATCGCCCCGGCCCACCGCGACGATGACTCCGCCGTCAGCGCCTTCTTCCGCCGGGCACGCGATCCGGCCCTGCCCTTCGCGTCCAGCCGCCCTTCCGCGCACCGGGCGGCCAGGTCCCGCCCGGCCAGCGACCCCAGGTGCGTGCCCGCCGCCCACAGCACGGCCTCGTCCTGCGGGGACACGCGGAGCCGGGTACGCACCCGCGCCCCGGCCGGGGCGGCCGCCACGAACGGGTCGGCGATGGGGCGCAGCCCGCTCACCCGGCACCGCCGCACGGGGTGCTCCCCGCCTTCAGCACGGCCTGCGGGCCGATGCCCCGCTGGGCGCACCCGACGGCCTTCAGCGCCCTGTTCCGCGCCGACCGGCGGCCGTACAGGCCGACGCAGAACGACGTCAGCACCCCGATCATGTCCCGTACCAGGTCATCGGTCACCTCGCTGTCGTCCACCACGACCAGACGGCGGCCATGGGCGGCGAGGGCAGCCTCGACCAGCTCGATATTCATCCTTCCCAGCCGGTCGCGGTGCTCCACCACGACCGCGCCGGGACGGGCAGCGTGCCCTCCCGGTACCAGCGGTACGCGGTCGTCACGTGGATGCCTTGCGCATGCGGCCACTCCGTCAGGTTCACATTACAAGCCTACTATCTAGAACATGTGTTTGCAGTCTAGAACACACCGAACAGGTCAACTGTCATAACCCCCGAAACGGCGTGCTAGGGCGGCCAATCCCGGCCACACCCCGACCCCCGGGGGGCCGGGGACCCAACCGCGGGAGGGAACGCCTCACCGGCGGCCAGGTCGCACAGCAGTCACTTCCGCCTGCATCCGCAGGCCAGCTGGACCCCGCGAGATGAGGGACCCGGCTTGAGCCAGAGCAGCCCGAACTCGGGCTGGCTCAACTAGTACCGACGAAGGCGGCTCTCAGATACTGGTTGACCGCCGCTTCCGGTACCCGGAAGGAGCGGCCGACGCGGATAGCTTCTAGCTCACCGGAGTGCACCAAGCGATACACGGTCATCTTCGACACGCGCATGATCAAGGCCACTTCCGCCACGGTGAGAAACCTGACGTCACTTAGGGGGGTTTCGCTTGCCATCGAGTTGCCTCTTCCGTACGAAGCCGAGCACTTGACGGGATTCGGCGCACCAGTCACGTACGTCTCCAGGGTAAGTCCCGCACAGAAAAGAGCAACCCCGTCCACAGCTTCATTGTTGTTACTGTTTGGCCGCATAGATCCCGCCAGCGGCGCGAAAATCTTCGTTCCCCCTCGCTGAGCTGCGTCTTTCGGGACGCATCTTTCACCTGTTATCAGTTGACATCTGTCACACGAGAACAGCCTGGGGTGAAAAAAACCCGCCAGACGCGCTGCCCGCGCGGCCATTCGGGGCACGGTCACATCGGCGCGGACAGCCCGTGCCGGGCAAATACGGCGCGGCATGTGTTGATGATCGCGGCGTCGACGCGATCAGCGGGGTCCACCCCGGAGGTGATCGGAATGTAGGTGGCGGGCGCCCCGTCCGTCATCCGCGTGGGCGCGTCCTCACCGGTCCGCTCGACGGCCAGCGCCCGCCAGGCCTCCGGTACCGGGAGGCCGGGATCGATCGGCTCGCCCGCGGCCACCGCGAGCAGGTGAGTCCACGATCGCGGCACGACTTGCACCAGCTCGTATCCGCCGCCCCCGGTGAGCAGCCACTTGCCCCCGGTGAGCTCGTGCGCCAGGTCGTGCACCATCAGCTGGGCGCGCCGCTGCGCGTCGACGCTGAGCTCGAGGTTGGCCAGCGGGTCGAGCCGGTGACTGTCGCAGCCATGCTGGCTGACCAGCACCTCGGGCGCGAACGAGCGCAGCAGCGGCGGAACCACCGCGTCGAACGCCCGCAGCCAGCCCGCGTCGCCGGTGCCCGCGGGCAGCGCCACGTTGACCGCGTAGCCCTGGCCATCGCCGCAGCCGATCTCCGACGCCAGCCCGGTGCCGGGAAACAGGGTGGCCGGATGCTCGTGCAGGCTGATGGTCATCACCCGGGGATCGTCGTAGAAGGCCGCCTGCACCCCGTCCCCGTGGTGCACGTCGAGGTCCACGTAAGCGATCCGCTCCGCCCCCTCCGCCAGCATCCACCTGATCGCGATGGCCGGGTCGTTGTAGACGCAGAAGCCGCTGGCCGACCGGCGCATCGCGTGGTGCAGGCCGCCCGCGATGTTTGCCGCATGGACGGTCTCGCCGCGCCAGACCGCGCGGGCCGCGGCGAGCGTGGCGCCGGCCACGAGCGCGGACGCCTCGTGCATACCCGGGAAGACCGGGTTGTCCGGGGTGCCGAGCCCGTACCTGCCGTTGCCCCGGCCGTCCAGGCCGGCCTGGCGCACCGCGTCGATGTAGTCCGCGTCGTGCACCAGCTCGAGCTCGGTCATCTGCGCGGAGGCCGGAGCCAGCACCGTCACCTCCGGCCGGGCCAGCACGCCAAGCTCGCGGGCCAGCGCGATCGTCAGCTCGACCCGCACCGGCGCCAGCGGATGACCAGGACCGAAGTCGTACTTGGCCAAGGCCTCGTCCCAGACCAGCGTGAGCGAGCCCGTCACTACTGATCACCGCCGAGTTCCCGGCCGCGGTCACGGGCCGCCTCGATCGCCGCCAGGAACGCGGCCCGCACCCCGTGCTTCTCCAGTTCCCTGATCGCCGAGATCGTGGTCCCGCCGGGCGAGGTCACGGCCTCGCGCAGGATCACCGGATGCTCACCCGATTCCCGCAGCATGGTGGCCGCGCCGTAGACCGCCTGGGTGACCATCTCCAGCGCGGCGCCGCGCGCCATGCCGAGCAGGATGCCGGCATCCACCATGGACTCGACCAGGTAGTACACGTACGCAGGGCCGCTGCCCGACAACGCGGTGGCGGCGTCTTGCTGCGACTCGGGGATGCGCAGCACCTTGCCGACCGGGCGGAGCAGTTCCTCCGCCCGCCGCAGGTGCTCCTCGCCCGCGTAGGCCCCGGCGGAGATCACGCTCATCGCCTCATCGACCAGGACCGGCGTGTTGGACATCACCCGGACGACGGGCAACTGGCCGGACAGCCGCCGGGCGATGAACGCCGTGGTGATCCCGGCCGCGACCGAGATCACCAGGGTGCCGGCCGGCACCACGGGCGCGATCTCGTCCAGCAGCCTGCCCATGTCCTGCGGCTTGACCGCCAGGACCAGGGTGTCCGCCATCTTCGCGGCCGAGGCGGCGTCCGCCACCTGGACCCCGTAACGCTCACGCAGCTCGGCCGCCCGTTCCTCGCGCCGGACGGCGGCCACCACCGCCGACGGCGGCCGGCCCGCGCGCAGCAAGCCGGAAAGCAGCGCCTCGCCCATCTTGCCGGTACCCAGGATCGCGATCATGAGCGGCTACCCTCTCGACCGCAGTGAGCGGAGGAAGAACGCGAGGTTGGCTGGCCGTTCGGCGAGCCTGCGCACCAGGTAGGTGTACCAGTCGCCGCCGTAGGGGACGTAGACGCGCATGCGCGCGCCGGCATCGGCCAGCCGCCGCTGCTCGGCCGGGCGGATGCCGTAGAGCATCTGGTACTCGAAGCTGTCCGGGGCGCGCCCGGTCAGCAGGGCCAGCGCCCCGGTGATCTGGATCAGCCGCGGGTCGTGGGTGGCCAGCATCGGGTAACCCGGCCCGTTCATCAGCGCCCGCAGGCAGCGCGCGTAGGACGAGTCCACCTCGCGGCGCGAGGTGAAGGCGACGCTTTCCGGCTCGCTGTAGGCGCCCTTGCAGAGCCTCACCCTCGTCCCGTAGGCGGCCAGCGCGCGGCAGTCCGCCTCGCTACGCCGCAGGCACGACTGGACCACGCAGCCGAGATCGCCGTATTCCGCCCGCAGCCGGGCGGCGATCCGCAGCGTCGGCTCGATCGCCGCGAACTCCTCGGCGTCTAGCGTCACCGTGGTGCCCGCGTCTCGCGCGGCCGCGCAGATCCGGCTGATGTTCGCACTCGCGGTCCTGGTGCCGAGGAACAGCCCGACCGCGGTCAGCTTCACCGAGATCTCCGCGGCCCCGCCCTGGGTCAGTCCCTCCGCGCCGAGCTTGCCGACCAGCTGGATGTACTCGTCGGTGACGGCCGCGGCCTGCACGGGGTCCTTGGTGTCCTCGCCCAGGTAGTCCAGGGTGACCAGGAGCCCCGCGGCGCGCAGCGTCCGGGTCACCCGGACGGCGTCGTCAGCGGTCTCGCCCGCCACGTACTTCTCGACGATCGCGCGCGTGGCCGGCGCGGTCGTGATGAGCTGGCGCAGCCGGGAACTGGCTGACGCGGCGAGCAGGGCCCTGCGCAGCACGGCGGGCTAACCTCCCGTCCTCGGAGTTATCAAATGACCTGGCGCCGACGCAGTGTCACCTGCACGTTAGCGCCGGCGTCCGGCGGCACGATGACCTCCTGCGCGGCGGCCACGCCCCCGGCCAGGAGCGTAGCGTCCACCGGCACGGTGCGCTTGACCAGGGCCAGCCCGATCGGGCCGAGCTCGTAGTGCCGCGCCGCCGACCCGGTGAAGCCAACCACGCTGCCCTGTTTATCACCGGGTTCATCACCGGCAAGCTCGACCGGGTCGCCGTGCGCCGGCAACCGGTCGGCGCTGCCGTCCAGGTCCAAGAAGACGAGCCGCCGCGGCGGATGGCCGAGGTTGTGCACCCGGGCCACCGTCTCCTGCCCCCGGTAGCAGCCCTTGTTCAGGTGCACGGCAGTCTCGATCCAGCCGACCTCGTGCGGGATGGTCCGGTGATCGGTGTCCAGGCCGAGCCGGGGTACCCGGGCGGCGATCCGCAGCGCCTCGAACGCCCACATGCCCGCGGCCGCGGCCCCCCGCCGCCGCAGGTCCCCGGCCACCTCGGGCAGCAGGTCCCGCGCCACGATCAGGTCAATGGTGCCGAACGATCCCGGATTCACCCGGGCCGCCACGGCATCAAGCCCGGCCGCGAGTTCGTCACCGGCCGGACCGAGCACCGTGAGCACCGCGTAGTCCTGGCTGACGTCGGCCACCTCGACCCGCAGCATGAACCGCATGGACTCGAGGAACTGCACGAGAGCTCCGGCGGTTCCCGGTTCGGTATGGATCCACACCGTGGTGCCGTCGTCGGCCAGCGTGAGGTGGTGTTCCACATGTCCGGTCGGGCTGAGGATGAGGGCCTGCGCGCCCTGGCCGACCGCCAGCCCCTCCAGCTGCTGCGTGGTCAGGCTGTGCAGCCAGCTCAGCCGGTCCGGCCCGGTGATCCGCAGCACGCCTCGGTTGGACCGGTCGACGAAGCCCGCGGACTGTTCGGCCGCGCGCTGCTCGCGCATCGGGTCGCCGTAGTGCGCGGCGACGCCCTCGTCCGGCCAGCTGGCTTCAACTGCACCCGGGAGGTTCAGCAAGGGGCTCCCTTTTGACTCGCTCATGTGATGTCTCCCGCTCGGCAGTCGGCGCAGCGGCCGAAGACGGTGAGGTGGCCCACGTCGGTCTCGAACCCGTGGCGTTCGTCCAGGGCGGTGATCAGCGGGCGGATCGCGTCCGGGCCGATCTCGGTGACCCGGCCGCAGTCACGGCAGACCAGGTGCACGTGGTCGGCGTCGGTGGCCAGGTGGTAGGTGGGCGCCCCGTGGTGGAGGTGGGTGTGGGTGACCATGCCGATCTGCTCGAGCAGTTCGAGCGTGCGGTAGATGGTGGAGATGTTGACGCCGCGCGCGGTCTGCTGGACCTGGGCGCCGATCTCCTCCGGGGTCGCGTGATCGAGCCGCGCCACCGCCTCCAGGACGAGCTGGCGCTGCGGCGTTACCCGGTAGCCGCGGGCGCGCAGCTGCTCATCCCAGCCGCGCACGACCAGACTTGGGGACGGTACCTCCCGGTCCATGGGCTCATACTAGTTCCGCCAGTGTGATCGGGTGCACGGCCAAATTCTCTTGCCTGCCCGCCCGCCTCACGGATAACGTCGAGGTACGCGGGAAAGGAGGTGGTCCGAAAGCATGCATAGACAACGGACTCGTGAGGTGGCTGTCAGCTAGCCGCCTACCCGCCGGCATGACGTCCCGTGGGGCGGCGGCCGGCTAAAACCTGGCAGACACCGAGTCCCCGGGCTGGCCGACCTAGTCCAGCCGGCCCCGGTACGGCGTTAGAGCGCGGTACCGGAGTCGCCCGGGGACTTATTTTTGCCTTGATTATTCAGTGCCTATTTCTCGCCGCCGAGGTCGTCCCGTTCGGCGGCCAAGCTCACCCTCTTGAGCTGCGCCGACAGGTGCGGCTGCAGCCCCTGGCCCATCGCGGCCATGTCGTAGGCGTAGGCGAGATCGCCTCCCGCGAGCCCGTACAGGCGGTGGCCCGCGGTTACCTCCTTGGCGGTAGCGGTGCGGGCGACCACGTCGGTAGCCATCTCGATGCGGGTCCCCGATATCTCGCCCAGGTAGATCTCGACGATCCCGGTGGGATGCGCGAGCATCACCTCGATCTGGCGGTCCGGGCGCGGGCGCCAGTATCCGGACTCGGTGCCGAGCGGCAGCCCGATCCGTCCTTCTTCGTCGAGCCGCCAGGTCCGGCTGGTGTAGATCAAGAACGGCTTGCCGTTGTGGCTGAAGCTGATCTCCTGCCCGAACCTGAACGATTCGATGGTCGGGTACCCGCCGATTCCGGCGCCTTCCCACCGGCCGAGCAGGAAGCTCAGCGGTTCGAGGTCAGGATGTATCGCCACGGCGTCCTCCGGCCGCGTACACCCACACGGCCACGGACAAGCACGCCACGGCGATCACGGCGAACACGCCGATGAGGATCGCGGCGCTCAGCATGCCATGCATAGCCGCAGTGTACGGGCGAGGCCGCCGCGCGGTCCCGCGCCGCGCCGTACCCGGCGCAGGCGGCCCTCGGCCCGCCCGCGGGCTAGAGTTTCTGCATGCCCGAGCGCGCCACCCATTCCGGGGCCCATTCCCGGCTCGTCATCAAGGTCACCGCAGGCAAAGACGACCCGGAGCGCTGCAACCAGGCCTTCACGGTCGCCGCGACCGCGGCCGCCAGCGGCGTTCCCGTCTCGCTGTGGCTCACCGGGGAGTCCGCCTGGTTCGGCCTGCCCGGGCGGGCCGGGGACTTCTCGCTCCCGCAAGCCGCGCCGCTGGCCGACTTGCTGGCCGGGGTCCTGGCCGCGGGTTCGGTGACGGTGTGCACGCAGTGCGCGGCCCGCAGGAACATCGGGGCCAGCGATCTGATCGAGGGCATCAGGATCGCCGGGGCGGCCACGTTCGTCGCCGAGGTGATGACCGAGGGCGCCCAGGCCCTGGTCTACTGAAACCCGCCGGGCGTCGCCCGGCGTACCCCCTCCCCTAGGCCGGCACCCCCTGGCTGGCCAGCCGGTCGGCGCGCAGCTTCAGCACGAGATCCTCCTGCCGGGGGTCAACCGGCGGCAGCGTGCCGACCACCCAGCCGAGCAGCATGTCGGCCAGGCCCGGATTGCGGACCAGCGCCGGCCCGTGCAGGTAAGTGCCGACCACCCGGCCGGAGTACGCGCCTTCGGTCCCGTCCCCGTTGCCGACGCCGGCGACCACGGCGGCCAGCGGCTTCGCCTCCGGGCCACGACGGGTCACGCCCTGGTGGTTCTCGAACCCGGTGAGCCGTTCGACGCCGAGAGCCGGATCGACGTCCGCGGTTATCTCCCCGACCCCCCGGCGCTCACCCCGGCCGCTGCGGATATCGAGCAGCCCGAGTCCGGGTACGGGCTCGCCTTCCACGCCGCCGAACTCGGTCCCGACGATCTGGTAGCCCGCGCAGACCGCGAAGATGACGGCACCGCGGCCCGCGGCCGCGGCCAGCCCGCCGCCCGCCGCCAGGCGGCGGGCGGCGAGAATCTGCGGCAGGTCCTCGCCGCCGCCGAGCAGGTAGATGTCGCCGTCCACGGGCACCTGCTGATCCGAATTGACCTCGGCGATCTCGACCTCCAGGCCGCGCAGCCGGGCCCGGCGGGCGAGCACGAGCAGGTTGCCCCGGTCGCCGTAGGTGCTGAGCAGGTCCGGGAAAACCCAGACCAGCCGGACCGCGGACAGCCCCCGAGGCCGGTACCGGCCTAGGCCCTCGCTCATCGTCTGTCTCCTGCCCAGCTTCAGCCGACGCGCCCGAGCGTCGCGCGGATCTGCTGGAACGCCGTGTAGTTGGCGATCACTTCCATGGACTTGCGGCCGGCCGCGTCGACCGCCTCGTCGACGCTGCCGACCATGCGGAAGGCCACCTCGTCGGCTTCCAGCCTGACCGCGAGGTCGAGCTTGCGCTCCCCGGTCACGAACACCGGGCGACCGCGCAGCCTGCGGTAGTCCACGTCCCAGAGCCAGGAGGTGTCTTTTCCGTCTGGTGTCTGGGCGTTCACCGCCAGCAGGACGGACACCGGCGGCGGCACGAGGATGTCGAGCGCCTCCAGCCAGCCGGCCGGGTTCTTCGCCAGCAGCAGCCGGAGCGCGCAGCCGTGCCGCTCGACCTGCGTGTACCGGCCCGCGACCGACCGCACCTGCCGGACCGCGCCCATCGCCTGCGTGGCGCTGATGCCGAATACTTCCGCCACGGCGAACGCGATCACGGCGTTGGAGCGGTTGGCCCGGCCGGGCAGGGCCAGGTCGAGCGGCCGGGCCCGGCCGGTGGGGTCGATCACCTCGTCGCCCGCGAGCACCCACCGGACCGGAGGGCGCCGATTCGGGCATTCGCCGCAGTACCAGTCCTCGCCGTCGCGGCGCAGGTGCGATCCGCAGTTCGGGCAGCACCAGGAGTCGTCGTGCCAGCGCTGGCCCGCGGCCACCCAGGTGACCTGGCGAGCCTGGCCGGCTGCCCACGCCACCAGCGGATCGTCGGCGTTCGCGATGACCCGGCAGCCTGGGGCGGCGGCCAGGGCCGCGCGCCAGCGGCGCGCGAGCATCCAGATCTCCGCCGCGCGGTCCATCTGATCCCGGCTCAGGTTCAGCAGCACCACCACCCGGGCGCCGGTCTTCTCCAGCATCGCGGGCATGAATTTCTCGTCCACCTCGAGCACGGCCAAGGTGGCGTCCGGCGCCTTGGCGAGCGCGGCGACCAGGCCAGCCTCCATGTTGGCGCCGAACGCGTTGGACGCGATCTGCTGCCCCAGGGTACCGAGCGCGGCCGTGACCAGCCTGGTGGTGGTGGTCTTCCCGTTAGTGCCGGTCACCAGGATGATCTGCCGCCCGCGCGCGAGCAGCGAGAGCAGATCGGGCTTGAGCCGCAGCCCGATGACCCCGCCGATGACCGATCCGTCGCCGCGGCCGGCCAGCCTGGAAGCCCGGCCGGCCGCCCCGCCGACCGTGGTCGCCAGGCGGGCGCGGAGCGGAAGGCTGAACCGCCGGGACGGCGGGCTGCTAGTGCTCATCGGCCCCGAGCCTATCCGGTCGAAGTGCGGCGTACGTTGGAGTCTGGGGCCGACCGGATGATCCGCTGCGGCCAGGAAAGCGCGACCTCGAGCCAGGCGCCTTCGGCGCCGGGGCGGCCCCGGCCCGCTCGTCAGGAACGCCGCTTGCGCCAGTCCAGCCGAGGTGGCGGCGGCCCGAGGTTAGGCGGCGGCCGGTCGGTACCAGAACGCCAGCTCACCGGGCGCGGCGGTGCGCCGTCGCCGCCAGCCGGCTCCAGCGCCGCCCCGGACCCGGCGTCCCCGGCGGACCCGGCGGCCGGCCGCCTGCGGAATTCTTCGAGCGTCAGCTGAGTAGCGACGCTGAGCCCGCCGATGCCCGGGTTGGCGTCGGCCATGATCACCTGCCGGCCGGCCGGGCCCGCGTAGGTGATGATCATCGCGCTGGCCGGGAGCTGCTGGAGTTCATGCTGCTCGACCAGGAATTCACGGGAACGTTGCAAGGCCAGCGCGAGCGATTCGCTGTCGCCCGTCGCGTTGGATGTCGTCACCCCCCACGCGGTGCTCGTGCTGACACCCGTGCTGACCGACTCGTTCTCGCTGATGCTCTGCGAGTCGCTGGTCTGGACGTTGCGCGAGAAGCTCGCCCGGGACGGCAGCAGCAGGCTGCCGTCACTGCGGCCGTGCCCGGTGCTGCGGGTCAGCCCCTCGCTTTGCGACCACGAGGTGGCGGCTGAGCTCACCGACCCGGTGGTGCTGGTGTACGCGCTGGTGGTGGTGTCCGTAACGGAAACGCCTATCGTCTCGGTGAGCTGGGAGAGCACGAAGCGGTGCTCGGTGCCGAGCTGCTCGCTGGCGGCCTTGGCGTCCTCGACGTTTCCCAGCCGCATGAAGGCGACGGCGGCGTTCCCCCGTCCCAGCCGCTGCCGGACGTGCGAGGGGATGCCGCGATAGGCCAGCACCAGCCCGGTCGCGGACCGCTCGCACACGTCGCTCAGCCGGTCGAGCGTATCGCCGCGCAGCTTGTCCGCGGCGAGCACGAACAGCGTGTGCTGCCAGGGGCGCCCGGGCTGGGTTTCGCGCAGCAGGTGGGTCAGCGCGACCGTCAGGTAGGTCCCGAGTACCTTGCTTCCGACCGCGCCCACGCGCTGGCCCAGCGCGACCACGCGCAGCGGGCTGCGCGGCAGCGGGACCAGCGCGGTGCCTACGGCCGCGAGCTTGCGCAGCTGGGACTCCAGGATCCAGGCGCGCTCGAGGACCACACGGTCGGTGGCGCCGCGGCCGAACATGGCGATGAGCCTGTCCGCCTGCCCGGCCGTGATCAGCCCGGCGACCACGTCCTCGCGCGGATTTCCGACCTGGGCCAGCGCCCGCAGCCCGGCGGCGACCCCGGCGACCGTGGCCTCGCCGCCCAGTACGTCGATAACCCGCTCGAGTAGGGCGTTGTCGAGCGAGAGATCACGGGCCGAACCCTGCTCTTCGGTCACGCTGGCCGCCTGCGACAGCAAGTCAGCCAGGGCATCCTTGGCGAGCCCGGTGCCCAGGTCGAGCCGGGGCAGGTCTTCGGGCAGCACCCAGACCAGCGGATCGACGCCCGACGCGCGCGCGAAGCCGATCAGGTCCAGGGCGACCGAGCCCTCGGACAGATCAAGCACCGTGATCTCGCCGCCCGCAGCCAGCCGGTTCGCGCCCGCCGTGGTGAGCATCGCGGACCAGCCGGAAAGCGTGCCGCCCGCGACGTCCACGCGGTGCACCCCGTCCGGCACGCAGACCGCGTACCAGCGTTTCTGACGCTCGTAGGCGAGGCGGAGGGCCTGCCATTCCCGGACCCGGGTGGCGTGCTCGGCCTGCCAGGCGAAGAGCCGGCTCTGCTGAGCCTCCTGCATCTTGCCGACCCTCGCCCGCTCATCGGCCAGTCTCGACCGCAACGCACGCTGACCTTGCCAGATGGCGTAACCGCCGACCACGGCGATGAGCGCGCAGCAGATCACCCCGAGTCCGGCCACGAGAACGTCGAGCCAGCCGACGGCGCCCAGCACGATCGCCACCAGGCCGATGCCCGCAGCGATAGCGACGGCCAGCTTGAGCGGCCGGTTGAGCAGGCTCTCCTCACGTCGCTGGGCCGCCGCCCAATCCGGGTTGAGCCGTTCTTGCTCCGGCGGGGCGGGCCGCCGCGGCGGCGGCCCGGGCGCCGGATATGGCGTCGCGTACTGCCATCCCAGGCACAGCTGGCCGGCGTGGGAAGACGTCATGTGCCCTCCCATGCCTGCCGGGGCGCGGCGGCGGGCCCGCCGCCGCGAGCGATCGGGGGTACCCGGGCCCGCACCAGCAGCCCCCGAGAGACAAGCCGCCGCGGGTTCTTCACCGCCAGGAGGAATTCGCCGTCGCGTAGCGCGGACTCCTCGGCTGCGCGTGCCGCCCGACCCGGGCCGGCCTTCATGCCAGGAGTCGCGCCCGCACCCGGCTCCGGCGGGCGCCCCGGGCCGGCCGCAGCCGCGCCCGCGACCTCGGACAGCCGGCGCGCCGCGGCGGCGTCGTCCATCCGGTAGGCCACCACGACGTTGACCAGACTCGCGAGATCGGCGGCGACCTGCGCCGATGTGGTGCCGGCGAGGACGGGCAGCCCGGTATCCGGGCCGCGGGCGATCATGTCGGTGACCGAGTGCCGCGGCAGGCAGGCGCACTCGGACAGCCATACGATCCCGTCGCCGTCGACGCCGATCCCATTCAGGGCCGCTCCGGCGGCCAGCAGATCCTGGCAGACCAGG
>Ga0209656_10000133_pt1 | contig 46978 bp, 41 predicted proteins | sample BogFormECP12_OM2_FD_188239 | JGI IMG/M metagenome (GOLD analysis project Ga0209656, IMG submission 188239) | Bog forest soil microbial communities from Calvert Island, British Columbia, Canada - ECP12_OM2 (SPAdes) (version 2) | ecosystem: Environmental > Aquatic > Freshwater > Wetlands > Bog ...
CAAACAAGGCCGGCAAACAAGGCCGGCAAACAAGGCCGGCAAACAAGGCCGGCAAACAAGGCCGGCAAACAAGGCCGGCAAACAAGGCCGGCAAACAAGGCCGGCAAACAAGGCCGGCAAACAAGGCCGGCAAACAAGGCTGCATTGCCGACCGCAGTGCCGAGGCGCAGCAGTTTCGTGCCTCCGGCCTCAACCTCGTCATCGCCGCGATCGTGTTCTGGAACTCCACCTACATCGCCGACGCCATCGCCCATCTCCGTGCGACTGAACAATCGGTGCCCGATGCATGGCTCGCCCATACATCGCCGCTCAGCTCGGAGCACATCAGCTTCTCCGGCGATTTGCTGTGGGAGCGCGCCGCCGCGACCGCAGATAAGCGCCGCCCCCTCAATCTCGGCCAGACGCGAGGCGCTGCATGACCCGCGACTTTCTCAGTCCGTTCGGCCGTGGCGTTGTTTAAATAACAACCGACGCTATGCCCTCAAGATGTCGGGGTGGGCGCGTCGCTCGCCGAAGCTACCGGTCTCTCTCCTGATCGATGCTTACCAGCACGGTCGCATCCTGCTTGTCGTGTACACCATGCGAGGCAGCGAGGTACGCCGCATAATTAGTGCGAGGACAGCGAGCCGTCGTGAAAGAGCAGATTATACATTACAGCCCAGGAATTGACCCGAAGCCAAAGGGCAGCACCGATTGGGATCGGGTCGATGAAATGACCGACGAAGAGGTCGAAGCCGCCGCGCTGTCGGACCCCGACGCCCAGCCTCTGACCGACGAGCAGCTCGCCCGCTCCTTCAGGCCCGGGGAGCTCGTAGCGTTGCGTCAACGGCTCGGTATCGACCAAGCGGAGTTTGCGCGCCGATTCCGGGTCGACCTCGACACCTTGAAGAATTGGGAACAAGGAATGGGCGTTCCCGACGACATCGCGCGCGTCTACCTGCGGGTCATCGAGCGGAATCCAGATGCGGTTGCCGCCGCGCTCGAGGACTGAACGGGGTGGCGACGGGTCAGGACAATGCAGATCAAAGCGAACCGGGCCGGATTGCGCCGACCAGCGTTTTGGACATCGTTTTCCCTCGACGAGCTGGTCGCGCAACAGGAGGTCGCGCCCATCGCCGATCTTGGCGCACTCGACTCGATTTGGTCGGAGGGTGATCTCTTCGATGACGCGCTCGCGGAGCTGTTGGAAGCCCGAGCGCGGTGCCGTCGTGGTGTCAGAGCGAAGCGGTCGGCCGAGTGAACCATGCTTGGCGATCGCAGCCGCACGCGAAATGAACTGAAATCCGGTTGGCTTCGAGGGCGACGCGATGGATCAACCAGTCCAAATCCATCGCGTTTGCGACAGGCATAGCTGCCGGGCCAAAGCTGCGAGGTTTCTGTCGCGCCCTTCGAATGATGCAAGTTCGACCGCTTTGAGAAAATCTTCGTATTCCCCCGCCTCGTCTCCTGGAAGATACACTCGTTCAATGCGCCCACCGCGATCTTCGGTGCCCGCGGCGAGTCACGTTAGTGCCTCAATCTAAGCGTATCGTGGGCACCAGGACGGGGTGTGACGACACACGACGACCCGCCGGCATTTCCCGGTTATTTCCCGGTTACGGCGCTTATCCGGGTATTTCGACGGCAAGAAATTCCCGGTATCGCGGTATCAAAATTGCCGCCACAAGTATCGCAAGTACCTGATTTAGAATACGTTATGGGTGATGAGGCCGGTCGGTTTCGAGCCCGGATTCATTTTTTCCCGGGAATTTTCCCGGTTAACCGGGAATTTTGATGCGCGCGGTTTTAGAGCAAGTGGCCGCTGCGTGTCGCCTTGGTGCGCAGGTAGCGCTCGTTGTGGCCGTTTGACGGGAAGACGTGCGGCACCCGTTCGGCGACGTGGATGCCGTAGCGCTCGAGGGCGGCGACCTTGTCCGGGTTGTTGGTCAGGAGGCGCACCGTGCCGAACCCAAGCTGGCGCAGCATTTCCGCGGCCGGCAGATAGACCCGTTCGTCGGCGTCGAAGCCCAGCTGCTCGTTGGCGTCGAGCGTGTCGAAACCAGCGTCCTGCAGCCGGTAGGCTCTGAGCTTGTTGACCAAGCCGATGCCGCGTCCTTCCTGCGCCAAGTAGAGCAGCACCCCGTCGCCGGCCTGCGCGATCGCGGCGATCGCGCCGCGCAGCTGGTCGCCGCAGTCGCAGCGCAGACTGGCGAGCAGATCTCCGGTGAAGCATTCCGAATGCAGCCGTACCAGGACCGGTGCAGCGGGGTCGGGTGCGCCGATCAGGATCGCGAGATGCTCGGTGCCGCCGTCGCGCGGTCGAAACGCGATCAGGCGGGCGCTTTCCGCCTCGGCGAGCGGAACGCGCGCCTCGGTGACCCGCTCGAGCCCGGCTTCTGCCGCGTGGCGACTGAACACCGCCGCGGCGTCGATCGCCGCGAGATCGCCGCGCCGGGCGAGGAGGGCGGCTTCGGCAGTCCCGACGCGGAGAACGAGGGCTGCCGGAAGCAGTGCCGCAAGCTTCGCCAAAGCTACCGCTGCGAGCGCGCCACCCCTGGCGGGAACCGGCGCGGGGCCGAACCCGGGCGGCTCGGCACCGAGCGAGGCTGCCGGATCGGCGAGATTACGGATCACGGCGGCCGGCATCTCGGGAGAAACCGAGATTGTCAGGGCGCCCGACAGTTCCTCGCGCGGCGCCAAGCCGAGCGCCACGGCCCGCCGGCGGGTCAGCACGACGCGCGCCGGCGCCCGGGAGATCTCGCGCAGCCGCCGTAGGTTTTCCTCGCTGACCAGCTCGGCGGCAACGGCGAGCACGCTGATCAGATCGTCGCGTATCAGCACCGGATCCCCCCGGCGCAGCGCGGTGATGGCTTCGCCGAGGCTGCGGCGGTTACGCGGCCGCGCCTGCGCGATGTCGCCATGGGCCGAGGCTGCCACTCTGGACTTGGGCACTCTCTTCTCCTTGCCGTTACCCATCATAGGCGGTGGCGGGCATTGCGCCAGCGACTTATTCGACCCTCATCTGTGCGGTTCGGTGGGCCAGCAGCATGACGATATCGGCGGCAAAGGAGTAGGCGAGCAGGCCGAGCGCCAGCCCGCACATGGCCGTCGCCCAGCTCGTGGGTGTCGCTGGGGCGAGCGAGCAGAGCAATGCCAGGCTCTGCACGACCGCGATCGTCTTGCGGCGGCGATCGGCGAACGCATGTGGCGCCGGCGGGCGGCGCAAGACCGGGAATACACGTCCGGCGCCGAGGTAGAGATAGCGCATCGCACCGATCGCCAGCACCCAGCACGGCGCGGAAGCTGCCTTCACGGCGGTTATCGCCAGCACCGCTATCGCGAACGCGTCGATCTCCATGTCGAAGCGCGCGCCAAAGGCGGAGGCCAATCCCTGGCGGCGTGCCGCCCAGCCATCGGTACCGTCGAGCAGCAGAGCCGCGCCGGCGAGAGCGACGAGCATCCATCGTTCCGATGTGCCACACGGCGCCGGATCAAGTGCTCGGCTGGCGATCAAGCAGGCCACGCCGGCCCGAGCCAGGGTGATCCGGTTCGCCGCGCCGAGGCGGGGATGGGGGTGATTGCCGGCGAGCAGGCGCTCGAAGGCGACAAGGAGCCCGGTGAACAATGTCAGGCCGGCTATCCCGGGCAAGGTCCGCACCACGCCGTCGAGAACGAGCAGCACCGTTGCCGCGAAGGCGAGCCCGAGCGCGCGGGCGAATACCAGGTGTGCTTCGCGCATCAGTGCAAGCGAAGACGACGGAAGCGGAGAGACGCGGATCGACATCGGCGAGGGTTCGGTGTATCTGGCGATCGTGCCCATTCGGGACCCGCTCAACAAGGGCCCGCGCGTCAGACCCTGCGGCGATCGCGATTATTCCGCCGATGGATGAGGCGTGGGCGTTTTGGGTCGTCGCACCCGGCCGGGGCGAGATCAGAGCGCAGCGATTGCGCTCGCTGGCATTGGGCGAGCTGTTGATCCGGGCGCGCGCGAGCGCCATCAGCAGGGGCACCGAAACGCTCGTCTTTCGCGGGGAAGTGCCGCAGAGCGAATGGCAGCGCATGCGTTGCCCGTTCCAAGAGGGGGAATTCCCCGCGCCCGTCAAATACGGCTATGCGATCGCCGGCACCGTCGAGGACGGTCCCACGGAATTTTGCGGCCGCCGCGTCTTCTGCCTCCATCCTCATCAGGACCGGTTCATCGTCCCGCAGGATGCCGTCGTCGTCATCCCCGATGATGTGCCGGACCGGCGCGCGACGCTTGCCGCCAACATGGAAACGGCGATAAACGGCCTATGGGACGGAGTGCCGGGCCCCGGAGACCGGATCGCGGTCGTCGGCGCCGGGGTCGTCGGCGCCCTCGTGGCCGGGCTCGCGGCGCGGCTGCCCGGCGCCGAGGTCGAGTTGATCGACATCGATCCGAGCCGCGCAACACTGGCCGCCGCGCTCGGCTGCGGTTTTGCGCCACCGCAGCAAGCGCGCGGCGAAGCCGATCTCGTGATCCATGCCAGCGGAGCCCCTGAAGGGCTGGCGACGGCGCTCGCCATCGCCGGTTTCGAGGCGACGGTGATCGAGATGAGTTGGTACGGGACGCGGGTCGTGCCGCTCGCACTCGGCGGCGCCTTTCATTCTCGCCGGCTCTCCTTGCGTTCATCTCAGGTAGGCACCGTTCCGGCGGGCCGCAGGAAACGCTGGTCGCGTCGGCGCCGACTGACCCTGGCGCTCTCGCTGTTGCGCGATCCGGTCTTCGACCTGCTGTTGTCCGGCGAAACCAATTTCTCCGCCTTGCCCGAGCTGATGGCGCTTCTCGCGGCGTCATCGGCGGGCGTGCTCTGCCACACCGTGCGTTACGATTGAAGGAGGAGAGCCGAGCCATGTACAGCGTTACGGTGAGCCATCATTTGATGGTTGCGCATAGCCTCGTCGGCGCAGTTTTCGGCCCGGCGCAACAGCTGCACGGAGCGACCTTCGTGGTCGAAGCCGAGTTGCGTCGCGAGGCGCTCGATGCGGACGGAATCGTTTGCGACATCGGCCGCGCGCTCGATCTGTTGAAGGCCGTGCTCGGTGAGCTCGACTACCGAAATCTCGACGAGCTGGCGGAATTCCGCGGGCGCAACACGACCACCGAGTTCCTGGCTGCCGAGATCCACCGCCGGTTGGCGCGGCGGGTTCGCGAGGGGGCGCTCGCTCCGACCGACGCCGCGGCGATACACAGCCTCCGCGTGGTGCTGCGCGAGAACCCGGTCGCCTGGGCCGCCTATGACGCGCCGCTCGGATGACGAAATCGTCTTTGTGGTACCGGGTCGCCTCGATCAACTGACCGGCGGATATCTGTTCGATCGGCGGATCGTCGAGGGCTTGCGGGCGCGCGGGCGGGCGGTGCGGGTCATCGAGCTGTCTGCGCAAGCGGACGGTGCGCCGCTGGCCGCGCTTGCCGAGGATACGAAGACCGTCGTCGACGGCCTCGCCCTGGCCGACCACGCAAGGGCGATGATCGCGCAGGCGCGCCGCCTGCGGCTGATTGCTTTCGTCCACGGCCCGCTGGCGCAAGAGACCGGGCTATCGCCGGCCGCTGCGAAACGGGCCGCCGAGCTCGAGGCGAGGCTGCTGTCGCGGGTTCGCGGCGTCCTCTGTCCGAGCCGCAAAACGGCCGCTGCTGTCGAGAGCTATGGCATCTCCTGTGAACGGATCGCGGTGGTCCCACCCGGCACGGCAAAGCCGGCCCGTCCACCGGGGCGACGGCGCACCTCCGTGCGAGCGCTGCTCTGTGTAGCGAACCTCGTCCCGCGCAAAGGCCATGAGCTTCTTGTCGAGGCGCTGGCCCGAATTCGCGAGCTCGACTGGAGCCTCAGCTGCGTCGGATCGCTCGAGCGCGATCCGGCAACGGCGCGGGCCGTCCGGCGTCTGATTCGGACCGCCGGTCTTGGCCGGCGCATCACCCTCGCTGGCGAGTGTTCGCCGCAAAGCGTCGCGCGAGCATATCGAGCGGCCGATGCATTCATCCTACCGTCTTTCCACGAAGGCTACGGCATGGTCTATGCGGAAGCGATGGCGCACGGCCTGCCGGTCATCGCAACGACAGCGGGGGCGATCCCCGAAACGGTGCCGCCTGAGGCCGGCATTCTTGTGCCGCCGGGCGATCCGGCGGCCTTGGCGCGGGCTGTGCGGCGGTTAATCGCGCAGCCCGTGCTCGCAGCACGGCTGGCGATGGGGTCGCGCGCCATGGGTCTTCGTCTGCCGGATTGGGCGCAGGCAACGGAAACGTGGGAAAGGGCATTCGATCGCTTGGCGGCACTCGATCCGCAGCGGTGACGCCACCTGCTGGAGGCCGGAGCGCGGATCGTATAGGCTAGTTCTGCTCGTTGGGGATGAACTGGTCCGGGCTTGCGGACAACCATCGCGCCGGGGCGGCTCACCGCAGGAATTATTCATGAGGGTTGGGCGTAGGATTCTGATCGTCGATGATGATGGCGCGCTGCGCCAGTCTCTGGCGGAACAGCTCGAGCTGAACGAAGAGTTCGTCTGTATCGAATGCGGCACCGCAGCGCGAGCGCTGGAGTTGGTCGACAGCGATCGTTTCGACACGATCGTCCTCGACGTCGGCCTACCCGACATGGATGGGCGAGAACTGTGCCGCCTGCTGCGTCGCGCGGGCGTGCAAGTGCCGATCGTGATGCTGACCGGGGCAGACAGCGAGCCCGATACGATCCTTGGGCTCGAAGCCGGCGCCGACGATTATGTAACAAAGCCATTCCGGCTGAGTGTCCTGTTGGCGCGCCTACGCGCGCATCTGCGCCAGAGCGACCAGAGCGATGCTGCGGTGTTTATGATCGGCCCGTATACCTTCCGCCCGGGCGCCAAGCTGCTCACCGATCAGAGCGGCCGCAGAAAGGTGCGATTGACCGAGAAGGAGACGGCGATCCTAAAATATCTCTACCGGGCTGGTGATCGGGCGATCGGGCGCGATACGCTTCTTGGCGAAGTGTGGGGCTACAATGCCGGGGTGACCACCCACACCTTGGAGACCCATGTGTATCGCCTTCGCCAGAAAATCGAGCGCGATCCGGCGCGTGCCGAGATCCTAGTGACCGAGCCGGGCGGCTATCGTCTCGTGCCCTAGGTCGGCGTGGTGGGCAAGCGTTTAGGCAGAGCCTTAACGCGCTTGGTTATCGGATTGAGCGCTGTCGAAAAGCCTTGGCGGCGCGTCGACACACGGTTGCGTGTCGTCGAGGGCCTGCTGGTCGAACAGCGCGTCGAGACCCGAAACGGTCCGCTGATCTTTGTGACGACACATCCGCAGGCGCTGCAATATCCGCGGGAGTTTGCGACGCGCGAGCCGGAAACGCTGGCCTGGATCGATGCGTTCGAGACGCCCTGCCGCTTTTGGGACATCGGCGCCAATATTGGTGTCTTCTCGATCTATGCGGGCTTGCGGCCCGGCGTCGAGGTGCGCGCCTTCGAGCCGGCCGCCGCCAGCTATGCAGCGCTCTGCCGCAACATCGAGGCCAATGGCCTCGGCGACCGCGTGCAGGCTTACTGTCTCGCCATAAGCGATCGCGCCCAGCTCGGTCGACTGAACCTGTCCGGCACGAATGCCGGCAGCGTTTTCAACGCTTTCGAGAGCACGGATGATTGCTTTGGCAACACGATTGCAGTCGCATTCCAGCAAGGGGTGGTCGGTTTTTCGATCGACGGTTTTCGCCGTCTGTTCGGACTTGCCGCGCCGAATTACCTGAAGATCGACGTCGACAGCATCGAAGAGCGGATCCTCGCCGGCGCTTGCGAGACCTTGCGCAATCCTGATCTGCGATCCGTGCTGATCGAACTCGAAGCAGCCGATACCTCGCGCAACGACCGCCTGACGGGCGCTCTCGCAGCTGCCGGATTCCGTCCTACCCTACGAAGCACGACCAACCAAGGGGGCGTCGTCAACGGAATTTTCGAGCGGACCGCAGCCTGCGTTGTCGCCGAGCCGAGCGGCGAACCTCTCGTGCCCTGACGACGGGCGATGTCGCCTGCTGGGCTCCTGATCAGCAGTGGGGCCGATGGTGGTTACTTCCCGCTGCTGCGCGATACGGTCCTGTCGATCCGCGCTCACCGCCGCGACGTGGCGATTGGTATCCTTGATTTCGGGCTTGCGCCGGAGCAACGAGACTGGTTGGGCGAACGGGTTGCCCACTTGGTTCGCCCTGACTGGGACATTGACTTTCCGGGCCGCGAGCACACCCCGGAGGCGCGCAAGGCACAGCTCTCGAGACCCTTTCTGCGGCGTCATTTCCCTGGCTACGAAGTCTATCTTTGGATCGACGCGGATGCGTGGTTGCAGGACTGGGGGACCGTCGAGCTCTACCTCGCAGCCGCCGGGCGCGACAAGCTCGCCATCACACCGGAGATCGATCGCGCCTACAAGCGCCACTACAAGCGGCCCAAACTTTTCGGCCAGACCCTCAGCTGGAAGTGCTATCGCGAGGCCTTCGGCTGGCGAGTAGCGGATCGGCTCGGCCGCAACCCGATCGTGAACTGCGGGGTCTTTGCGCTCCATCACGACGCCCCGCATTGGGACGCCTGGGAGCGCGTCATCGGACGGGTCGCACAACGCACCCGGTTTTTCTACATCGAGCAAACCGCTCTCAACTACGTGATCTTCGCCGAGCATCTCCCGGTCAACTTTCTGCCCGCCTATTGCAATTGGATGCCCGACGACGCCGCCCCGGCGTTCGATGCGGTTGGCGGCCTGTTTGTCGAGCCCTACGCCCCACACGAAGTCATCGGCGTCATGCACCTCGCGGGCGAAGCCGCGAAGTCGGGGATTTTCCGGCTGCGCCGACTGGATGGCGGCGAAGTCGAGACGTCGCTGCGGTACAGCGACACCCGCGCCCTGGTTTCACGCCATCCGCAGCCGCTCAGAGGCGAGACGAGCGCCTTCGGCGAGCGCCTTTAGTTTCGCCCAGACGATGTCCTCGGCGACGCGGCCCATCCCGGCCGAGGTGTCGAACCCACAATCGGTGCCGGCGATGACGCGATGCGGATCGCCGATCGCGGCGGCAACCCGCTCGAGCCGGTCGGCGACGGCCTCGGGGTGCTCGACAAAGTTGGTCAGGCTGTCGATCACGCCGGCAATGATGATCTGGTCGTCGGCCAGCGGCAGCCTTTCGAATACTCGGTACTCGTGGGCGTGCCGCGGGTTGGCGAACGGGAAGAAGAAACCGCCGACATCGGCCTTTTGGATGATCGGCAGGATGTCCGCGAGCGGCACGTCGCAATCGTGCGGCCCCTCGTAATTGCCCCAGCAGACGTGCAGGCGCACCCGGTCTCGCGGGATGTTTTCGAGCGCGGTGTTGATCGTTGCGACGACGTGCTCGACAAAGCCGAGGAAGTCGCCGAGCGGCCGGTCCTGGTATGACAGGTGGCGTTCCAGGGCGAGGTCCGGGCAATCGAGCTGCAACAGGAAGCCGCGCCGGACGATTGTCTCGTACTCCTCGCGGAGCGCCGTCCCGATTGCCGCGAGATACGCTTCCTCGCTGTCGTAATGTTCGTTTTTCATCGCCCCGGCAATAATCCCGGGCGAAGGTGCGGTCAGGAACGGCTCGACGAACCGAGTGCCGGTCTCGTCGAGAGCCGCCTGGAAGTCGGCACATTCGGCCTCGATCGCGGCAGGCCCGAGATAACGGATCTCGCCGATCGCCTTGGGCGGGCCCATGTTGCTGACCGCCTCTCCGGCTGCGAGCTGCTGCTCCATCATTTGCCTGAAGACCGGATAGCGCAACGCGTCGGCGCGCGTCCGGCGCTGCCACGACCCGCCAAAGCCGCTCATGCGATGGCGGATGTGGAGAAAGAACCCTTCGCGTTGCTGCTCGCCGTTGTTGCCGATGTCGACACTCGCCTCGGTCTGCTTGCGCACTATCCCGCGCAGCGCCGTCCGGCCGAGATTCTCGAGCTCGGCTGCATCGACGGATTCGCCGCGCGCCCGGCGCACATAGAGGCGGGTCAGCTCGAGCGGGCGCGGCAGGCTGCCAGTGTGGGTCGTCAGGATCCGTTCCTCGCTGCGGCGCATCGTCACTCCTTTCAGCTACATAGCGGCCCTTTTTCTCAGTCTACCGCGGAAGCGCCGCGGCGCCAGCGGCGCAATCGCGAACAAGTCGCTTGTCGCGGAAGCGTCGGCTTCGTACACTACAGCTCTTCGTCGCAACAACTGAAAGGAGGTGATCCTGTGTCTAGCCACCAACCGCGGTCTTCCGCCGCCGTGACCAGGATCCCCGTCCGCACGGAGGTCCTTGCCTGAGGGCAACGGCTCGCGGCCGCGAGGGCCGCCGGTTTTAGGTGGAAGGGCCGCCTCTAGGGGCGGCCCTTCTCATTTGGCGCCGCTGGTTCTACAACGTGATCGAGACCTCTTCCGGCCGAGGAGTGAAGGCCATGCCCGACACCTTGATAACGAATTCGCCGATCATCGCCGCCTATCGCGCCGCGACCCCGGGTTCGGCCGCCGCCTCGGAAAGGGCCAGTCGCCTTTTCCCGAGCGGCGTCACTCACGATTCGCGCTATATCGAGCCCTATGGGCTGTACATCACGAAAGCACAGGGGCCGCGGAAATGGGATGTCGACGGCAATTGTTATGTCGACTATTTCGGCGGCCACGGCGCGTTGTTGCTCGGGCATTGCCATCCGAAGGTCGTGGCGGCGGTAAATCAACAGATCGACCGCGGCACCCATTTCGGCGCCTCGCACGAGACCGAGATCGCCTGGGCCGAATGGGTGTTGAAGCTCGTCCCCTCGGCCGAGCGGGTGCGTTTTACCTCCTCCGGCACCGAGGCGACGATGATGGCGGTGCGCCTCGCCCGCGCCTTCACCGGCAAGTCCAAGCTGATCCGCTTCAAGCATCACTTCCACGGCTGGCACGATCACATGACCTCGGGCTATGCGAGCCATTTCGACGGCAGCCCGACACCCGGCGTCCTGCCGGGGGTCGCGGGCGGCCTCTTGCTGGCCGAGCAGAACGACGCCGAGGGGCTGGCACGGCTGCTGGAGGTGAACGACGACATCGCCGCGGCGATCATCGAGCCGACAGGCGCCCACGGCGCGCAACTGCCGATCGACCCAAAATTCCTGACCGAGCTGCGCGAATTGACCCGGCAGCACGGCGTGGTCCTGATCTTCGACGAGGTCGTCACTGGCTTCCGCGTCTCGCCGGGCGGGGCGCAGGCCGAATACGGCATCCGGCCCGATCTGACGACATTGGCGAAGATCCTCGCCGGCGGGTTGCCGGGCGGTGCCGTCGCGGGCCGCAAGGACATTCTCGACCTTCTCGACTTCCAGATCACCAAGGCCTCCGACCGCGAGAAGATCGCTCATCAGGGCACGTTCAACGCCAACCCGCTCTCCGCCGCGGCAGGCGTTGCTGCACTCGAAATCGTCGGCACGACCGACGCCTGCACCCGCGCGAACCGCTACGCCGACACCTTGCGCCGGCGGATCAACGAGGTGTTCGAGGAGGAGCACGTGCCGTGGGCGGCCTACGGCATGTTCTCGAACTTCCATTTCTTCACCAACCCCGACCATCGGGCGATCGCCCCGACGCGTTTCAGCCCGCTCGAGCAGCCGGCGGCCGCCCTGACCGGCAAAAGCCAGGCCGGTGTCGTGCACAAATTCCGGCTCGCGATGATGACCGGCGGAGTCGATTTCAGTGGCAGCCCGGGCGGGATTACCTCGGCGACCCATGGCGAGGCCGAGCTCGAGGACACGCTGAAGGCACTGCGCAATTCCGTGCGCATGCTCAAGCAGGAAGGCGAGATCTAGCTGCGGCTCCAGGTGGGGCGGTGGGCCGGTTGCCAAAAACAACGAAAATCGCGACCGCACGCCCCGAAACGCGTGGCCCGGAACTCAAGATCGCCCGTCAGATCAATCGACTAGGTCTGAATTTGCGATGCCGAGAAACAACGTAATTGGCATCGGATATCAACCGAATCTGTACAGCGCTGAGGGAGCGGAAACAACGGATTAAGAGTCGTCAGATCGCTCGCCGAAGGTCGTGCGGAGAGACCCTCCTTTGGTCACGGAACCTTCGCGAAAGCCTCGACCTGCACCAGCAGATCGGGTTTGGTGGATTGCGGCATCGGGACGACCGTGCTGTCCGGTGAGGGCGGGCCGAAGTAACGCTGGCGCAAATCGGCATATTTGTCGAATTCGGCGGGCTGTTTGACGTAGCTGACCGTAAAGACGATGTCCTTGACGGTTGCACCTCCCGCTTCCAGGCACGCGCCGACATACTTGCCGACCTGCTCGATCTGTTGCTCCAGATCGCCCTTGCCGACGACATTTCCGGCTTCGTCCCGGGCAACTTGCCCGCCCACAACGACCCAATGCCCACCATCACGTAACGCAACCTTGGTTGTCGGCGGGGAAGCAGGGCAGGGCGGCCCTACGATGGCAGGTTCTGCCCGGTCCGCAAGCGCTTGCCAACTAGCATTAGCCCGCTTGATGTATTCCTCGGAGTGTTCCCGCCATACCCCCCGCCAATATTGGTTGTGCACCAAATAGAGCTTGCCGTCGACAATCGCCCAAGCCTCGGGATCGACCGTGTCTTTGTGGGCGGCATCGTCGTTTGACACACCCATTGCGCAATAGCCGTCATATTGCGGGGCGTAATGGTCCGGATCCTTGGCGAACAATTCGCGGTGTTCGCTATTGGCGAAGCGCCAGCGCAATTTGTGCCACAAATACTCGATCTCGGCCTTGCCCTGAACCGGTTTTCCGTCGGTGAAATAAGCCACCGGATCGTAGCCGCTGATCGAGAGCTTGGGTTCTTCGCCCCGCGCGGCGGGTACTAGGAACGTTGCGATCAACAACCCAACCAACGCCGCGGACCATTTAAGCGGAGAAAAATAATCCTTCGACATCGCTTCCTCCCCGCTGGAGAGCACCTGACGGATCGCACCAACTTGTTCCGGTATGACGACGACAGTTCGTGGCACCATCGACGTCCGTTACTTTCCCGCGTTGGTTAAACTCGTAATCAAGTATTGTGCTCGTCGTCTGCGGCGAGGTCAAACGCATTGGCGATGCACTCCCCACTCGATAGCCCGCCCGATCCTCCGGGGGCCTCTCCCCCCCGGAAACGGAAACTCACCGCCATCCTGCATGCGGATGTGGTTGGTTTCAGCCGTCTGATGGGTGTGGATGAGGCGGGGACACATCGAGCGCTCGGTGAGCTCCGCCGCGCCGTCGACCCGTTGATCGCGACACACGGCGGGCGGATCGTCGGCACCGCAGGCGACAGCTTGCTGGCGGACTTTTCAAGCGTCGTTGACGCGCTGAACTGCGCCGTCGAGATGCAGAGAGCGGCGCGTACCCTCAACGACCCGGTCCCGCCCGAGCGCCGTCTGGAGCTTCGCATCGGCGTCAATCTTGGCGATGTCATCGTCGATGGCGACGACATCTTTGGCGACGGCGTCAACATCGCCGCCCGGCTCGAGGCGCTTGCCCGGCCCGGCACCATCTGCATTTCGCAGACCGTTTACGACCAAGTCAGGAACAAGCTCGATCTCGATTACCGCCCGCTCGGCAGCCATCGCGTCAAGAATATCGCCGAGCCGGTTCGCGCTTACGCGGTGGGCACGTCGTCTGCAGTTTCTCGTTCAAGAAGAGGGCGACAACCTCTCATCGTCGCGGGGGTCGCTGCGCTGGTGGTGGCCGGTCTTGTCGCCTGGGTGCTTCACGTGGGCGCAGGCCGAGAGCTGTTAGGGCTCGGCGCCACGCTTAGGGCGGTCGATGTCGCCACCCTCGCCGCGCCGAATCGTCTCGATAGCCGTCCTTCGGTGGCGGTAGTGCCGTTCAAGAACTTGTCGGGCGATGCTGGCCAGGATTTCTTTAGCGATGGGATCACCGAGGACGTGATTACCGCGCTTGGGCGCTTCTCAAACCTGCTCGTCATCGCCAAATCGGCGAGCTTTCCGTTCAAGGGTTCGAATGCCCCGCCAGCCCAGATCGGACGCCTGCTGGATGCGCGCTACCTCCTCGAGGGCAGTATCCGCCGCGCCGGCGATCGCATTCGCGTCAATGTCGAACTGACCGAGGCCGTCACCGGGCTTCATGTCTGGTCTGAAACCTACGATTCCGAGGTCAAGGACATCTTCGCCATGCAAGACGACATCGCCAAGCGTGTGGTCGGCGCGGCGGCCGTCAAGCTCACCCGGTTTGAGCAGGAACGTGTCCTCGCGAAACCGACCGGGAAACTTGCGGCCTACGAATACGTGCTGCGCGGTCGTGAATTGTTTTCGCATGCAACGCGCGAGAACAACGACGAAGCAAGCGAGCTGTTTCAGCGCGCCATTGATCTCGATCCTAACTATGCCGAGGCCTATGCAGCGCTGGGTGGCTCGCACTACGAGGCCGTGATCTCAGGGTGGTCGGAATTCCGCGAAGAGGAGCTCGAACGTGCCGAAGCGCTCGCCCAGAAGGCGTTAGCGCTAGATCCGGCTACCACGCGCGCATACCGCCTCCTCGCCGATATCGATCTTTTTCGAAAGCGTTACGATCTCGCCTTGGGGCAACTCGATCGCGCGCTCGAAATCAATCCGAGCGACGCCGACACCTATGCCCACCGCGGGAGTATCTCGGTTTGGGCGGGCAAAGCCGCCGACGGATTACCGTGGCTGGAAGGAGCACTCCGTTTTGACCGCGCCAGCGGCTTCACAGCTGCGAGGCTATGCATGGCGTATTATTTACTCCGCCGGTACGGCGAGGCTGTCGATGCTTGCGACCGTGCCCTTGCCCTCGACCCAGGGCGCAATACTCAGATGCTGGCGCATCCGACGCTTGCGGCCGCCTACGCGGAACTGGGTCGACAGCAGGATGCGGATGGCGAGCGAGCCATTGTCGCGCATCTATGGCCGTTTCTAGACGCACGGATCTTCGCCGAACAATTCGGTACGCAAGAAGCGCGCGACCACATGCTTGAGGGGCTGAAAAAAGCCGGGTTTCGCTGAGGCGGCGCCTCGTTCGGTTACTTGACCGCGGCGAAGGCCATCACCTCAACGAGATTGTCACGGTCGGAAAGCCCGCCCTTTTGGACGATCGTCCGGGCCGGCGAAGCGCTGCCGAAATACTGCTTTCGAAGATCGGGGTATTTGGCGAGCTGGTCGGGGTCAGCGACGAAAGTGCGGGTCTCGACGATGTCCGAGAGGCTCGCCCCGGCCGCCTTCAGGCAGGCCTCGACATTCTTGCCGACCTGCCCGAGCTGCGCCCCGATGTCCCCCCTTGCCCACGATCTTGCCGCTGTCGTCGCGCGCCGCTTCGGGCCCGACGACGACCAAGTGACCGCCGTTGCGCGTTGCGACGAGTGTCGAATGCGGGGAGGCGGGGCAGGGCGGTCCCAGGACCACTGGCTCCGCTAAATCCTTGACCGCTGCCCAGTTCTCGTCGGCCTGCTTGATGAATTCGGCAGGGTTCTGACGCCAGGCATCCATCGCTTGGGGCACATGCGTGAGATAGAGCTTGCCGTCGACGATCGCCCAAGCCTCGGGGTCGACCGTGTCCTTGTGCCCCGCCTCGCCGTCCGACACGCCCATCGCACAATAGCCGTCGTATTGCGGCGTATAACGGTCCGGATCCTTGACGAACGACTCGCGGTGTGCACCGTCGGCAAAGCGCCAGCGTAATTTGTGCCACAAGTACTCAAATTCGGACTTACCCTGAACCGGTTTTCCGTCGGTAAAATAAGCAACCGGGTCGTAGCCGCTGATCGAAAGCTTGGGTTCCTCGCCTCGCGCGGAAGGTACAAGGACGGTCACGCCCAAAAGCGCGACCAGCGCTGCGGACAACCTCAGTCGCGATGGATGCACTTCCCGCATGGCGTTCTCCCCGGCGCGTTATGGCACTCGACTTCGTCGCGCTAACGGACCGGCGTATAGTGCGCGCTGCCCATAGTGGGGTCAAACGCTTAGCGATGTGCGCTAACCACAATATTTGGCCGATCATCTGAAGGCCGATGGCTGAGATCCTCGAACCCAGCTCTCGGAAGCGGAAGCTGACCGCCATCCTGCATGCGGATGTGGCCGGGTTCAGCCGCCTGATGGGCGAGGATGAGGCCGGCACGCATCGAGCGCTGGGCGAGCTCCGCCGCGCCGTCGATCCGTTGATCACGGCCCACGGCGGGCGGATCGTAGGCACTGCAGGCGACAGCTTGCTGGCGGATTTTTCGAGCGTTGTCGATGCGCTGAATTGCGCCATCGAGATGCAGCGCGCCTCGCGTGCCATCAACGACCCGATCCCTCCTGAGCGCCGTCTCGAGTTACGGATCGGCGTCAATCTCGGCGACGTCATCGTCGACGGCGATGACATCTTTGGGGATGGCGTCAACATCGCCGCCCGGCTCGAGGCTCTCGCCCAGCCCGGTACTGTATGCATTTCCCAGAATGTATATGACCAAGTCAGAAACAAGCTCGATCTCGATTACCGCCCGCTCGGCAGCCATCGCGTCAAGAACATCGCCGAGCCGGTTCGCGCCTATGCGGTGGGCCTACCGGCCGAAGGACATCGTCCGAGAAAAGGACGGCGACCTCTCTTTGCCGCCGTAGGGATTGCTGCACTGGTATTGGCGGGGGTCGTCGCCTGGGCGCTTTATTTGGGCGCAGGCCGAGAGCTGTTGGGGCTCGGCGCTGCGCCCAAGGCGGTCGAGATCGCCACCCTAACCACGCCGGCTCGCCTAGCGGGCCGCCCTTCGGTAGCAGTGCTGCCGTTCAAAAACCTGTCGGCCGACGCCGGTCAGGATTTCTTCAGTGACGGGATCACCGAAGATGTCATTACCGCACTCGGCCGCTTCTCGAACCTGCTCGTCATTGCCAAATCGGCGACTTTCCCGTTCAAAGGTTCGAATGCCCCACCAGCCGAGATCGGCCGGCTGCTGGATGCGCGCTACCTGCTCGAGGGGAGCATTCGCCGTGCCGGTGATCGTCTTCGCGTGAATGCCGAATTGACCGAGGCCGCGACCGGGTTGCATGTCTGGTCGGAAACCTACGACGCTGAGGTCAAGGACATCTTCGCCGTGCAGGACGACATCGCCCGGCGCGTGGTTGGCGTTGCCGCCGTCAAGCTCACCCGGTTTGAGCGGGAGCGCATCCTTGCCAAACCCACCAACAGCCTCGCCGCCTACGAATACGTGCTGCATGGCCGCGAGTTCCTGTCGCACCGGACACGCGACCAGAACGACGAGGCGCAGGCGATGTTCCAGCACGCCATCGATCTCGACCCCAATTACGCGGCCGCCTATGCAGCGCTCGGAGAGGCATATTACGAGACTGTAGTATCGGGATGGACCGAATTTCGCGAGGAGGAGATCGAGCGCGCCGAGTCGTTCGCGCAAAAAGCGCTGGCGCTCGATCCGGTCGCAACGAGGGCCTACTCACTGCTTTCCAGCATCAACATGTACAGAAGACGGTACGATCTCGCACTTGGGCAGATCGACCGTGCGCTGGAAATCAACCCCAGCGACGCGGATAGCTATTGGCAGCGAGGGAATATTTTAGTGTGGGCAGGCAGAGCCGAGGAGGCCTTGCCGTGGCTCGAAGGCGCGCTTCGCTTTGACCACGCCCATACCCTGACATCCCAAGACCTATGTATCGCGTAATATTTTCTCCTCCGCTACGGCGACGCGGTCGAGGCCGGTGATCGAGCCCTCGCCCGCAGCCCCGGACGCAGCGTCCAAACCGAGACGCATCCGTTTCTTGCGGCCGCCTATGCGCAAATGGGCCGGGACCAGGACGCCGAAGGCGAGCGCGTTATTGTCACCCATCTCTCGCCGTTTTTCGATCCCCGGCGCTTCGCCGCACAATTCGGCACGCAAGAGGCCCGCGACCTTATTCTGGAAGGCCTCAAAAAGGCCGGGTTTCACTGAACGGGAAGCTGCAATCGAACCCTGATCGGTTTCTGCGCACGCTTGGCATGCCGCGGACGTCACTGAACACTGGTTGGCGAGGCAGAGACTTCATCTCTAAGTTGTCTCGGCCGCCGCCCAATCACGGTGTCGATCTCGGTAATCCAGTCCGTGATATCGTTCGGTTCGGGAGGGCTCGGGTCGAGATCCTCACCCGGATACCGGAAAGCGACGGCGTAAGGGGGGAGCCGGCCAAGAGGCTCACGGACGGACCGGATCGAGTCGGCCGGGGGCAATCGGCCGACAAGCGCGTCAATGTCGTGGCTCTTCGCTGGTTCGATGCCCCGGTTGATCAGAACCGCCTCTACCAGCTTCTCTGACGCTTGCTGGCAATGATAGGCAGCGATTTCGGGCAAGTAATATGGGCCATCGATGCAGTTACGGGCGGCCATCAGATCCGCACGCGCCGTATCGAGCCAACGCCGCGCTAATTCATGCGCCGTAGACAAGTCGCCCCCTGTGCCATGCCGCGTAGCTCAGGCTGCCAACCTGCTCTTTCAGTACTTCAAAGCGGGATCGGCGGGTCGGGACCACATCGGCAGTGACACCGGTGCCGCGGACCGCCTCGTATCCGGCCAAGACCGTCAAGCGTTTGGCCGGCGTATCGTCCGGCACCACGACCAGCGAGTCCCAATCGCTCTCAAGACCTGCGCGGCCCTCAGCACGGCTGCCAAAAAGATAGACTGCCTGGGGCTGGAAGACCGGGACAATGCGGTTCAGCAGAGCGCGAAGCGCTTGCTCCTCTGTTGCAGGGGGGCGCAGAGCGGTCATGTCGGCGTCATGTTTTCAAACCCGATCTAATTTCACTTAAAATCGAGAACCCGTCGAGCGCTTGTCGAGTCCCGAGAGCGCCGCCTGATGGGTTCGACACGGGGACCGAGAATCGACTGCGATATGTTTCGTGGAACGTGATCGCCGCGATCGGATTAAAAGATCGCACAAAATCGACTCTGACCCCAATTCCGCCCCAATTCCGCCAATTCCGCAAAATCGACTCTGACCCCATTTCCCACAATTCCCAATTCTGACCCCAATTCCCGTTTCCGCTGATTCCACGCGGACTTTCACGGCCCAATTTGGCACGCAGGAGGTCCGCGACCATCTGCTCGAAGGCCTGAAAAAGGCCGGCTTTCACTGAACGTTTCTGGGTGAGGCCGCCAAAATCGGCAGAACACTTCTAAAATCAAAGCTAAATACGACTATAAATTAACTATCGCAGATATTACTCTCGAACTCCGAGAGTAGTAGGCGGCGATGGCGGATACGACGATCACGAGCGAACGGACCGGCTTGGTGCCGGCGTGGGTCGCGCGCATTTTCGCCGCGCTCACCGATCGCCTCGCCGCCGAGGGCGACCGCCGCTTGCTCTGGCTGCCGGTGTTTTTCGGGGCCGGGATCGGGGTTTATTTCGCGCTGAAGGTCGAGCCGCCGTTGTGGCCGGGTGTCGTGGCGGCGATCGCCGGCGCCGGCCTGAGCTTCGCCTTACGCCAGCGTCCTGCGTGGTGCGAGGCCGCACTCGCCCTGACCGTCTTCGCCGCCGGCTTTGCGCTGATGGACGAGACGGCCTGGGAGCGCCAGGCGCCGGTGTTGCAGCGTCACCTAGGACCGGTCACTCTCACCGGACGGGTCATCGACATCGATTTGGCCCAGAAGGGCTGGCGCATCGTCGTCGAGCCCGATCCCGTGGCAGGACTCGACCCGACCGGTCAGCCGCACCGCCTGCGGCTTCATATCCCGCAGACGAGCGACGAGCTCAACCCTGGCGACCATGTCCGGCTCAAGGCGATGCTCTATCCGGTGCCGCCCCAGATATTACCGGGCGGGCGCGATTTCCAGCGCGAGCTCTACTTCGCCGGGATCGGTGGGGTCGGCTACACCTTTGGCGGCGCTCGCCGGATCACCGGCCCGGAAGGTGTGTCTGAAGCCGGGGGCGGTTGGAGCGAGGATCTGCGGCATTTGCGCACCGAAATGTCTCGCCGGATCACTGCCGTGCTCCCGGGCTCGACCGGCGGTGTCGCCTCGGCGCTGATCACCGGGAAGCGTGGCGCGATCGCGGAAGAGGTCAAGCAGTCCTTCCGGGATTCCGGTCTGTCGCACCTGCTGGCGATCGCCGGCCTGCATCTGGGCCTCGTCGGCGCCTTTGTGTTCTTCGCCGTGCGCGGTGGTCTGGCACTGATCCCGCCGGTCGCCTTGCGCTATCCGATCAAGAAGATCGCCGCCGGCGCCGCGCTCGTTGTGCTGAGCTGCTATCTGTTGATCTCGGGCGCTGCGATCCCGACCGAGCGCGCCTTCCTCATGAATGGCGTTGTCTTTGCGGCGATCCTGATCGACCGGCTGCGCATCTCGATGCGGATCTGTGCGATCGCCGCCGTGGTCGTGCTCGTCCTCGATCCGGCGAGCCTGGTCGGCGTCAGCTTTCAGATGTCCTTCGGCGCAGTCGTCGCGCTGATCGCGGTTTACGAGACCTTTGGCGGGCGGCTCGGCCGGCTATTGCGCGGCCGCTCGCTGTTTGGAGAAATCCTGGGATATTGCGGGGCGGTGGCGGTAACGACCCTCGTCGCGACCCTCGGCACCTACCCGTTCTCGATCTACCACTTCCACCACATCGCGCTTTACTCGCCGCTCGCCAACGTCATCGCCGTGCCATTGAGCGCGCTGTGGACATTGCCTTGGGGTGTCGTCACCTGCCTGTTGATGCCGTTCGGCCTCGAGCGGCTGGCATTGGTCCCGATGGGCTGGGGGATCGAGGTCACGATCTGGGTCGCGCAGCATGTATCGACACTGCCTGGCAATGTCTGGACGACCCCGCGATTGCCGCCGTTGGGCCTGTTGCTGATCTCGCTCGGCGGGCTGTGGCTGTGCTTGTGGCGCGGCCCGTGGCGGCGTTGGGGCGTGGTTGCGATCGTCGCCGGGTTCGCGAGCATAATGCTGACCCGGCCTCCCGACATCGTCATTGCCGATGTCGGGCGGCTTGTCGCCGCGCGAGCGTCCGATGGGCACTATTTTGTCTCGGCCGACAAAGGCGAGAGCATGGCGCGCTCGTTCCTGGCGGAAGAGACTAGCGAGGCTCTCGCTGACTGGCCAGAAGCCGGGATCGGAGCGGAAGACGGGCTCGATTGCGGCAAAGCGTCGTGCCTGTACACGGTGCATGGCCGCACCGTGGCGATCATCACCGGCGAGGCCGCGTTGCCCTTCAAATGCGGCGGCGTCGACGCGATCGTCAGTCAGGTGCCGGCCGGCTTTCGCTGCCGGTCGATGATGCCGGTCATCGACCGGATCGACTCGTGGCGGCGCGGCGCCGTGGCGCTGTGGCTCGACGCCGACGGCATTACCGTCGAGAGCACCAATGAGACGCGCGGCGATCGCCCGTGGGTTCCGCACCCGCGCCCGGCGCACGAGCGACCGCTGCCTGGTGCAATTGAGAAGATTCCCGCGTTTAGCGGTCCGACTAATTGAGCTTCAGCCCGGCGACCGGCCAGTCGACGGTTACGAGCCGCCCGGTCCACGATAGCGTGACAAACGCGGTCTTCAGGTCAGGACCACCAAAGCAAATGTTCGTGGTCATCAGATCGGGCATCGGATGGTGCTCGACATGTCTCCCATCCGGCGAAATCACGGTGATCCCGCCGTTGACGAGGGTGGCGACACAGATCCGTCCCTCGCCGTCGAGCGCCAGCGAATCGAAGCGCTGAAATCCGCCGACCCCGGCGACGAGACGGCCGCCATGCGGCGAGGGCCAAGGCTGCTTTTTGACGACCCCCGGCTCGACAAGGTCGAAGGCCCACAGCCGCGCGGACTCGGTTTCCGCGACATAGAGCGTCTGTTCATCGGGTGAAAGTCCGACGCCGTTCGGTGTGATCATCGGGAACGCGACTTCGGTGATGAACGAGCCGTCGGCCTTGGCGTAATACACCGCGCCACGATCCATCTCGCGGGCGCGAACCTTGCCAAGATCGCTGAAGTAAAAGCCACCATGCGCGTCGAAAACGAGATCGTTCGGACCCTTGAGCGGCACTTCGCCGGCCGCTCGATAGAGGCATTCGACGACGCCGGTCTTCAGATCGATGCGCTCGATCCGGCCGCCGCTGTAATCATCGGCCTGCATCAGCGGCCGACGGTGCGACCCTTCGATGAGCCATCTGAAGCCGCCGTTGTTGCAAATGTAGCATTTGCCGTCCGGACCGAGAGCGGCTCCGTTAGGGCCGCCTCCGGGCCGCGCGACGATCGTTTTGGTTCCATCGGGTGACACGCGGGTGAGGGTGCCGGCCAAGATCTCGACGAGCAGTACCGAGCCGTCGGCGAGTGCCACCGGACCCTCCGGAAACTCCAGCCCTTCCGCGAGCGTACCAATTTCCATTGCTGAAATTCCCCAATCACGCCGGGGACATCAGCGACCAGTACCAGCTGAAAAACTCTCGGTTCAACTCGGACGACGAAGGCACGCCGGCGCAGCGGAGGCCTTCGGCCACACCGTCATCGACTTCCGGCGAGGCTGTTTCGGCCGGTGCATCTCCCGACGCTATCTCGATCAGTTGAAGGTCGGTACGCTCGGCGAATTTCGGAATGACGCGAAGCAGGACCGCACGTTGCGAATTCACCATTATTCGACTAAGCGGCCCGAACTCGAAGCAGCTATCGTGACCAGCGGCGTCTGTCGGGCCGGCGAAGAACAGGTGCGGCCGAGATCCGACGAAATTCAACAGGAACTTCCAATTCCACGCCGTATTGTGGCATTCCCGCCCGGTTACTTTGCCGTCGGCGAGCCATGCGGGGAGTGGGCCGGCGATACTTTCATCTGACACCGGAGCGACCGACGGGGCGACGAGAAGCAGCCCATCGCGGACGCAGACCCGATAACTCGTCAGCCGGAGCCGCGACGGATCGATCCGAGAAGACAACTCGGGCTCGACCAACCGGCCGTCGAGCGCGTACTCCCAGCCATGGTAAGGGCACATCAGCCGCTCGGCGGAGCCGTCTTCGGCGTCGCACACGGGGTAACCGGCGTGAATGCAGACATTGCGCAGCGCATGCAGGTGACCCTCGCTATCGCGGGTCACGATGATCGAGCGGCTGTCGGCATCGAACCGGAAGTAACGGCCGTCCGCGGCTAATCGCGTCGCGTGGTCTGCGGCTATCCATGGTCGGGCAAAGATCCGCTCGCGCTCGGCGGCGAAGACGCCGGCTTCGCTAAACAGAGCGGGATCGGGCACAATCTCGCCCGTTCCACCGAGCTGTTCGCCGAGAGCGGTAACGCTGGTTGGCAGATCCATCGAAGTTCTCCTGATCGGCTATTCGGTTTCGCAGAGCGCCTTAGTTTAATCAACCGTCCCGACGTGTATCCCTGGGACGGCGCCGAACCACTCCGGGCGTGCGCGCTCGATCTGAGCGGCGATCTGCAACAGCAGATCCTCACGGCAGAAATTGCCGTAAAACTGCACGCCGATTGGCAGCCCGTCGCGGTCGAGGCCGGCCGGCAGCGAGATGCCCGGCAGACCGGTCTCGTTTGCCGGCATCGTGTAGCGGCAGGCGTCGCACAGCCGGTCGAGCCAGGGGTCGAGCTCCTCGTCGCGCAGCAGCGAGAAGGGTCCATTAGCCGCCGGCACCCGAATTGCCATGGCTGGCACCAGCAACAGGTCAAACCTTTCCATCAGCCGGCCGAACTCTCGGGTGACCGTGTTGTTGTCGGCCATCATCTTCCAGATGTCGAATTTGTCGTAACGCTCGGCGGCGAGATAGTGGCGGTAGACCATCGGGCCGAGATATTGCTCGAGTCGCCGCGGGTCTAGCTGGCGTTCCTTGGCCGCTGCGGCGAATTGTGCCCGGCTGCCGATCCAGCCGATGGTGTAGGCCGACCACAACGCCGTCCAGTCGCAGATCGATCGGTCGTCGAGCTCCTCGACAAGATGGCCCAGCCCGTCGAGCAGCCCGGCCACGGTGCGGACGCGCTCGGCTACTTCGGGATCGGTCGCTGTCTTCCGTCCCCAGCCGCCGGTCGACAATCCGATCTTCAGCGGTCCCGGATCGCGTTCGACGATCGCGAGATAGCTTCCGGAGGGTTGCCCCATCGGGATAAAGCTGCCGCCGTTGGGAGTGTGGGTCAGATAATCATAAGCTGCTGCGGTGTCGCGAACCGTGCGAGTGACGACGCCGTCGACGCTGATGCGGCTGATGTATTCGCTCTGGGCCAGCGGGCGAGGCACCCGGCCGCGTGTCGCCTTGAGCCCGACCAGACCGCAGAATGCGGCCGGAATACGGGTCGACCCCCCGCCGTCGGAGGACATGCTGATCGGCACCACCCCGGCGGCGACCGCCGCGGCCGAGCCGCCCGAGGAGCCGCCCGGTGTTCGCTCCGGGTTCCAAGGATTGCGCGTCACTTTGATCCGGCCGAGGTAATCGGTCGTCGTGTCGAAGGTCATCCCGAATTCGGGTGTCGTCGACCGACCGATCGGAACCAGCCCGGCCCGGAGGTAATTGGCGACCAGCGGGTCGGTCGCTTTGACGACGTGATCCCGGGACAGCCGGGAACCGGATTCTTGCGTGCGGCCGGCGAGACCGGAGCCAAGGTCCTTGAGCAGCATCGGGACACCAAAGAGCTGTCCCGTCTTGCTCGGGCCGTCCTTGTCGGGATCGGCGACGGCATCCTCGTAAATTCCGAGCACCGCCTCGATCACGGGGTCGAGCCGCCCGACGGCTTCCGCCGCTTGCGCGGTCAGTTCCTTAGCGGTGAGCTCTTTTGCTCGAACTCGACCCGCGAGCGCCAGGGCATCGTGCTTGTGCCATTCGTCCCAGCTCATCGCCAAACCGGTCGAAGTCGCCATTGGCGCACCCCTTTTCACTGCCCGTCGATGGAGGTCGCGGGCGAGCGATGATCAGGGCACACCCAGGCCGACGTCAACCGGGGGTTCGTACGGGGAGCGGCGGTTGGCGGTCCTTCGCGAAAGCGGACGCCGCCGAGAGCAGCGGCTGCGCGGCCTACTACCCCAATCTATCTGCCGGGAATGACGCTGCGGGCGGCACGGACCCGCAGCGCAGCATCCGTTTGACCCTAGAGGTCGCCGGCGATCGTGCTGAACGTACTCGTCAGGTTGGTGCCGACAAGCGCCATCATGGTGATGGCGGCGATTGCGATAAGCGCGGCGATCAGCCCGTATTCGATCGCCGTAACGCCGCTTTCGTCCTCCATCAGCCGGCAGACAATCTCGTCCCTCGCCCCCTTCCCCCCGACCGAGCCCAGCAAGAATGATACGCAGCCCATCGTCATAATCTCCGTCATATAAGTGGGTTCCCGATATCAAGTCATAAATATTGCCAAATCTTTAATTTTTCAGACTTAACGTTTAACTTTTTAGAAAAAGATTACATCGACATCTCCAGATACAGTAACCATACTGCTGCTCTGGGAAATGAGGAGCCATCGGCGTTGGTGAGCCGAGCGGTAAATCATCCTCTCGACATTGCCGGGGAACCCGAACTGTTCATCCACCTCGGCCGTTTCCCCGCAGCATGATGGGCAGGCGCGGTTCTCCCCGGCGTCCCGTTTAAATTCTTTTCTAACGCCGCGCGCCTAAGCTTGTCGATTGCCGCTCGGAATTGGTTCGGGTCGTCCAAACGAAAGTCGAAGAGCCGATGGTGTCGGCGGGTTTACGTTTTTACCGCTCGCTGGGCAATTCTCTGGACCACGGCCGCATCGTCGCTTATTGCAGGATCCTACTCGCGATCGAGGTCAGCTGCTTTCTGTTCCTTGTTGTAGGAACTCACGGCCTGATCGCACCGCTGAGCGCGCCCACGAGCACCGATTTCGTCAGCTTTTATGCGGCGGGAAGGTTGGCCGACGCCGGTACTCCGGAACTCGTCTATGACCGGGCGGCGCACGGTGCTGCCGAAGAGCAGGCAACCGAACCCGGCGTCGAATACCGGTTCTTTTACTACCCGCCGGTTTTCCTGCTGCTTTGCGCCGCCCTTGCGCATCTGCCTTATCTCGCGGCGTTCTTGGTTTTCGAAGCGGCGACCCTCATTCTTTATCTAATCGTTGTGCGCAACATTCTGGACGAGCGCAGTTTTGCAGGGCTCGTCCCGATATTGGCATTTCCCGCCGTGTTCTGGACACTCGGCTTGGGTCAGAATGCATTTCTTACAGCAGCGCTATTCGGGGCGGGGACGCTTTGCGTCGACCGGCGGCCGATCACCGCGGGCTTGCTTTTCGGCGCACTCTGCTACAAGCCGCATTTCGGCCTACTGGTTCCGGTGGCGCTTGCCGCAGGGGGCCATTGGCGTTCGTTCGCCGCAGCCTTCGCCGGGGCGGCTGCACTTTGCTTGTCCTCCCTGATGCTGTTTGGATGGGCTACGTGGAGCGATTTTTTCACGTCCGTTGCCGCCTCGCACGCCACTTACGAATCCGGGCGCGTCGCGTTCGGTGGACTCGTCAGCCCCTTCGGCGCGGTATTGCTGCTCGGCGGGAACTCCGCAACGGCCTATACCGTGCAAGCCGCGGCGACGCTATCGGCGGGCCTCCTGGTGGGCTTCGTCTGGCGCTCTAGCTACGCCCTACCGATCAGGGCGGCAACCCTCGCGGCGGCGACCTTGGTCGCGATCCCGGTAATCCTGATCTACGATTTGACATTGGCTGGGGTCGCAGCGGTTTGGCTCATCAGCGCCCGCGGGGGAGACGAACTCCCAGTATGGGAGAGGGTGGCGCTGGCAGGATCTTTCCTGCTGCTGTTGGATCCGCGTGACCTCGCCGAGGTTTCGCACGTTCCTGTCGCGCCGCTCGTCGCCGTGGCGCTGATCGTAGCCGTTGCCACCCGCGTGTTCTGCAGCGAGGCTCGCTCCGCCCGCTTTGCGACCACCTGAGCGCGGATCTGTTGAACTATTTCGCGGGCTCCAGGGCGGGTTCGGCGGCCGCCCCCCGAGCAGCCTCCAGTTCGGCCGCCTTCTTCTCTACCAGTTCGACGAGATGATCGACGATGTCGGCGTTTTTCAGACGGTGATCGGTCAGCCCACCGATATAGACTTGATGCGTGCCGTTGCCGCCGCCGGTGAAGCCGATATCGGTCTCGCGCGCCTCGCCCGGACCATTGACCACGCAGCCGATGACCGAGACCGTCAGAGGTGTCGTTATATGGGCGAGGCGCTCCTCGAGCCGCTCGACCGTCTTGATCACTTCGAATTGCTGCCGGGCGCAAGACGGACAGGAGATGACCGTGACCCCTCGGCGGCGCAGGTTTAGCGACTTCAACATCTCAAAACCAGCTTTGACCTCCTCGACCGGATCGGCCGACAATGACACCCGGATCGTGTCGCCGATCCCCGACCACAGCAGCATGCCGAGCCCGATCGAGGACTTGACCGTGCCGCTGCGCAGACCGCCCGCTTCGGTGATCCCGAGGTGCAGGGGGTAGTCGCAGGCTTCGGCGAGTTGCTGATAGGCGGCGACGGCGAGAAACACGTCGGACGCCTTGCACGAGATCTTGAACTCGAAGAAGTCGTTGTCCTCGAGGATCTTGGCGTGGCTGAGCGCGCTTTCGACCATGGCTTCGGGGCATGGTTCGCCATAGCGCTCGAGGAGATCTCGTTCAAGCGAGCCGGCATTGACCCCAATCCGCATCGAGCAGCCGTGATCCTTTGCCGCCTTGATGACCTCGCGAACGCGCAGCGCTGAGCCGATATTGCCGGGATTGATCCGCAGGCACGCTGCACCACTCTCCGCCGCCTCGATCGCCCGTTTGTAATGGAAGTGAATGTCGGCGACGATCGGCACGCTCACTTGCCGCACGATCTCCTTCAAAGCCAGTGCGGACTCCTGGTCGGGGCATGAAACTCGAACGATATCCGCCCCGGCAGCCTCGAGCGCGCGGACCTGTGCGACTGTCGCCGCTACGTCACTCGTTACGGTGTTGGTCATCGATTGCACCGTAATCGGCGCATCGCCGCCAACCGGCACCGTGCCGACATGGATCTGGCGGCATTGACGGCGGTGGATGTCGCGATAGGGCCTGACGCTCATTCGGCAAGACTCGCGTAGTTGATACCCTGTCAGCGGTTTATAGACGGATTTGATACCAGCGAACAATCGAGACCGAATTCACCCGCCGGCTCCTGTCCCTGAGACCAGCGCCTGCGGTTCCAGTGGAACGTTTCGGATCGCGCCGTTCGGGCCGATCGACGGCGCGGGCTTGCCGTCGACAATAATTTCGAGACCGCCGGCATTGCCGGTGCGCATCGACACGCCCGGCCGGTCGGGCACGTTATAGCTCTCGCCGGCCTTCAGCACATGATCGAGTAGTACGGACCCACCGACGTCGCGGACCCGCACCCAGCTGTCGGCGGTAGCCCGGATAACGATGCGCGCCGTTCCGTCGACGATACCATAGGCGCGCGGTCCCTCGTTCTGGGGTATTGAGGCCGGACCGACCGAGACCGGAGCGGGAGCCGAGGGCAGCGGCGATACCGCCGTCGACAAGGCAGGTGGTTGCGCGGGAGGCGGCACCGGCGGGGCCGCAGCCGATTCTCCGGTCGGACCAGGTTCGGAGCCGGTCGGAGTGGGTGCCCTCAACTCGGCGCGGGGGGCTGCCGGGGGCTGAGTTTCGGCCGCAGCTTCAGCGGGCGGCCGGGTGGCGGGCTCGCTTGCGCGTTGCGCGGAGGGCGGCGGCAGAAGCTCGATCGGTACTTCGGCAACGCGTTCCGGGCGTGAACGCTCGACAGTTGACAGGTAGTACCAGGTGCCGTACCCGCAAAACACCAAAATCAGCGCCACGAGGAGCATCCCCCCGCCGGGGATGCTGCGCTCGCCGAGCGGCATCGGAAAGGCGAGATCGGGCTTTGCGTCGAGCCCGGTGGACTCCGCCTTGAAACGGCGCAGGATCTCGCCGCCGTCCAAACCGAGGTAATCGCTGTAGGTGCGCACGAAGCCGATCGCGTAGGCCGGGCCGGGAAGCAGGTCCGGCCGCCCGGCCTCGAGCGCCGCCAGGTAATCAGGTTTGATCCTAAGTGCGGCCGCGACGTCGTCCAGGTCGAAACGAAGCGCCTCCCGCTGCTGCCGCAGCAGATCCCCGACGGATCGTGGGCCTGATGGCGAAGCCGCTTCGCCGTCGGGCAGATCCTCCGCAAAGGGGGTCTTGAGACGCCGGAACAACGCCATGTGATGATCCCGCTACCGCGCCATGTTAACCAACGACGCGGGCTGCTGTCCAACCTGGGGCGTTGAGTGGAACAAGACCCTCCGGATCGGGCGGCTCACAAGGCGATGTTGTGATCGAGCGCGTAGGCTTCGAGCTTGGGTCTGAGCGAATGATCCGGTCGGCCCCCGATCTCGTCGAGGTAACCGGCGACAGCGGTCGCATCAAGGCTGCGGATCATCGTCTTGACCGGGCCGATCGCGGTCGCCGCCATCGACAATGTCCGGAAGCCGAGCCCTATCAGCGTCATCGCCTCGATAGGGTTGCCCGCCATCTCGCCGCACATACTGAGTGGTACCCCGGCATCACGGGTTCGCTCGATGACCTCGCGCAGGAGAGCCAGCATCGGCATGGAAAGCGGGTCGTAGCGATCGGCCAGGCGAGGATTGCCCCGATCGCAGGCAAAGAGAAACTGCACCAGATCATTGGTTCCGATCGACAGAAAGTCGACCCGCTCGCACAGCGCCGGCAACTGCCATAATAGCGCCGGCACTTCGAGCATGACCCCAGTTTTGATCTCCGCCGGAAGGATTCTCCCCTCTTTCGCGGCGCGAGCGAGCTCCATATCGAGGATCGCACGTGCCTGTTCCAGCTCGGCGATTTCTGCGATCATTGGAAACTTGACAAACAAGGGCCGCGCCCCCGCCGCGCGGATCAGCGCGCGCAGCTGCTGTCGCAGCATCGCCGGACGGTCGAGCCCGATGCGGATCGCTCGCCAGCCCATCGCTGGATTGTCCTCGACCGTATGGGGCAGGTAGGGCAGCACCTTGTCTCCGCCGATATCCAGGGTACGGAAGACAACCGGAGACCCTTCTGCCTGCTCGAATACGCTTTGGTAGAACTCGGTCTGGTCTTCGACGCCTGGAAAGCTATGCCGCACCATGAAGGGGATCTCGGTGCGAAAGAGCCCGACGCCCTCCGCACCGGTCGTTCGGAGCTGGGGCAGGTCGATCAGCAGCCCGGCGTTCAGCAGCAGCTTGATTTGGATCCCGTCGCGGGTGACCGATGCTGCCGATCGCAGGGGGTCGTAGATGGCACGCCGGCGGGTTCGCGCCTCGACCGTCGCAGCCACTGATTGACGGACGTCTTCGCGCGGCCGGATCAAAACCTGCGCGTGATCGCCATCGACGACGGCAATATCGCCCGTCTCGATCCGACTTGCTGCATCATCAACTCGCGCGACGACAGGGATATCGAGAGCCCGAGCCACGATGGCAACGTGTGCGGTCGGCGACCCTTCCTCCAGCACCAGGCCCACGATTCGCCGGTGAGCATAATCCATCAGTTCGGCCGGCCCCAGCGCCCGGGCGACGAGAATAAACTCCGCAGGCAGATCGGCCGAGGCGGCGCTCGGTGGGTGTCCGGAAAGATGTTGCTGGAGACGATTAGCGAGATCTTCGAGATCGAGCAGGCGCTCGCGCAGATACGGATCGCTGACCTGCATCATCCGCGTTCGCGTTTCATCGCGGACCTTCTGCACCGCCGCCTCGGCGGTCAGGCCGCTGCGGATCGCGTCGGCGATGCGCGCGATCCAGCCGCGATCGGCCGCAAACATGCGATAGGCCTCGAGGACGTCGCGGTGTTCACCGCTGCCGAGCCCTCGGCTCGTGGCGACCAGCTCGTCGATCGCGCTGCGCATCGTCGCGACCCCGTGGCGCAGGCGCTTGAGCTCGCCCTCGACGTCCTCAGCGACCACTTGGTGAATTAGCAACCTGGGCTCGTGCAACACGGCCGGCCCCATCGCCAGGCCGGCATTGAGCCGGATGCCAACGAGCCGGACGGGCAATAATCCCCCGTCCTGACTCTGCGCGATCTCCAGCGGGTTGACGAGTTCGCCTGTCGCAGCGAGTTCGGCGACGACCATCGCGATCGTCTGAAGCACCTCGATCTCGTCCTCGGTATAATGGCGCAGCGACCGGTTTTGGACAACTAGCACGCCGAGCACCCGGCCGCCGCGGAGGATCGGAACGCCCATCAGCGAATGGTAGATCTCTTCCCCGGTCTCCGGCCGATAGGCGAAGTCGGGGTGGGACTGCGCGTCGGCGAGGGCGAGCGGTCGCGCAGTCGCCGCGATCACCCCGACAAGTCCCTCGCCGACACGCAGCCTTGTCCGATGGACCGCTTCCGGTCGCAGCCCCTCGGTCGCGAAAAGCTCGAGGACCTCTCCCGCGCGCATCACGTAAGCAGAGCAAACTTCGGCCACCATCTCCGCGGCGACAATCCTGACGATGCGGTCGAGCCGCTCCTGGGGGGTGCCCGAGCCAGCCATGATGTCGCGAAGGCGGCGCAGGAGGCGGCGGGTTCCACTGATGCTCCCTCCGGCCTCCGTCATCCTCGCGCGCCCTGCCTCCCCAACAAGGCCGGCGCGGACCGCGGCGTCCAGGAGCACGTGCGCTCGCCACGGGCTGCAAGAGCGGCCAGCGCTTGTCCGACGAGTTCCTCGAGAATCTCGACGATGCTCTGCTCGCGCGTCACAAAACCTACGCTCTGACCCGCCATCAGCGATCCCGCCTCGATATCGCCGTCGATGACCGCGCGCCGGAGCGCACCGGCCCAAAAGTGCTCGATCTCGAGCTGTGCCGCCCTTTGCGGCAGTTCGCCTCGTGTGAAGCGATCGATAACCCGGCGCTGGACCGCGACGAACCGCTCGGTTGCCGCATTGTTGAGCGCGCGCACCGGGATTACGGGAAAACGCGGATCGAGCTGGACCGAAGCGACGGCGTCGCGCGCGGCGGCACAGATGAACGCCCGCTTGAAGCGCGGATGAGCAATCGACTCATGAGCACAAACGAAACGGGTACCGAGCTGGACACCCGATGCGCCCATCTCGAGATACGCGAGCATTGCCTCGCCCCGCCCGATGCCACCGGCGACGAACACCGGAACACTGGCGAGGTGCGGCAGAATCTCCTGGGCTAATACCCCGGTCGAAACCGGTCCAATATGTCCGCCTGCTTCGTTGCCTTCGATCACGATCGCATCGACGCCCATACGGACGAGCTTACGCGCGAAGCCAAGGGCGGGTGCAAAGCAGAAGACGCGCGCTCCGCTCCGCTTGATTCGGCTTACCGCCGCATTGCTTGGAAGCCCGCCCGCTAGCACCACGTGGCCAACACGATGGGCTGCGCAGACATCGATCAGCTCGAGAAGATCCGGGTGAAGGGTTATCAGGTTGACACCAAACGGACGCGTGGTCAGCGCCTGGGTCGCTTGGATTTCTCTCGATAGCAGCTGTGGTGACATGGATCCCGAGGCGATGACCCCGAAACCGCCGGCCTTGGAGATAGCGGCGACGAGGTTGCGCTCCGACACCCAGGTCATGGCGCCCCCCATGATAGCGAGATCGCAACCGAGAACTTGACGGCCGCGCGCCCATAACCGGTCGAGCTCGGCATAGACGTGCTTGCAGTCGCCGTCCCACTGACGCGCCGCGCCCCCCCCGCCGGCTGCAAAATCCGCTATGCTGATGCCTTCGGTCATGCCGCGGCGTCGAGTCCGTAGGCGGTGTGCAAGGCCCGCACAGCCAGCTCTGTGTATTCGGCTGCGATCAGGACGCTGACCTTGATCTCGGATGTCGAGATGACCTGGATGTTGATGCCCTTGTCGGCCAGGGTCCGAAACATCTGGTTTGCAACGCCGGCATGGCTGCGCATACCGACGCCGATCACCGAGATCTTGACCACGTTCGAGTCGGGTTTCAGCGCGGCATACCCCAGCTCGGCTCGACTCTGTTCCAGCACCGATACGGCGCGGTTTAGATCCACTTGCGCCACGGTGAAGGTGAGATCAGCTGTCTGCCCATCTTCCGAGGCGCTCTGCACGATCATGTCGACATTGATCGCATTATCTGCGAGTGGGCCGAAAATGGCCGCCGCTACCCCGGGCCGATCAGCCACCTTCTGTACGGTGATCTTGGCTTCGTCGCGGCTGTACGCAATACCGCTCACAACCTGATGTTCCATGATCTCGTCTTCATCGACCAATAGGGTTCCAGGAGCATCGGTAAAGCTCGACCGAACGTGCACGCGCACTCGATGGTTCATCGCCAGCTCGACCGAGCGCGTCTCCAGCACCCTGGCGCCCTGCGATGCCATCTCCAGCATCTCTTCGTAGGTGATTCTAGCGAGCTTGCGAGCTTTCGCAACAATACGTGGATCGCTGGTATAGACACCGTCGACATCCGTGAAGATGTCGCAGCGATCCGCGCTGAGCGCTGCTGCCAACGCCACCGCGGAGGTATCGGAACCGCCGCGGCCGAGCGTGGTGATCCGACCGTGCGGCCCGATCCCCTGAAATCCGGCCACGACGGCGACCTGACCCTGGGCTAAGCGCCGTCGAAGCCCGGTGACATCGATCTGCTCTATGCGGGCCTTGCCATGCACGCCGTTGGTGCGGAGTGGAATCTGCCAACCGAGCCAAGAGCGCGCATCGACCCCGAGGTCGTGAAGCGCGAGCGCGAGCAGACCCGCGGTCACCTGCTCGCCGGAGGAGACAACGACGTCATACTCGCGTGCGTCATGCACGAGGCTCGACTGGCGCGTCCAGTCGACGAGCTGGTTCGTCACCCCCGCCATCGCCGAGACGACGACCGCCACCTCGATCCCAGCATCGACTTCGCGTCTCACCCGCCGGGCGACATTCTTGATGCGATCGACATCGGCGAGCGAGGTGCCGCCGAATTTTTGAACGATGCGACTCATACTCCGCTCGACAGGCTGTCCGTAAGGGGCAAATCAGCGCAAGGCGGGTTTGGCGCGAGGGGCACCCATCTTGCCGAGGCGACGGCACACTCCCATAGTTCTTTCGGTGATCCGGTTCCATTCGGCCGATTATAGCGAGCGATCAGGATAGCAAGTTGCGCGCGACCAGCGGCACCATCGATCCCGGAGAAATCGGCCGCTTCGCTGCGCAAGCCGACAGCTGGTGGGATTCCGAGGGAAGTTTCCGGATACTGCACCGCATCAATCCAACCCGGCTGGGCTTTATCCGCCAACAGCTGACGGCACACTTCCGTCGCGATCCCACCTGGTTGCAGCCATTCGATGGGCTCACCTTGCTCGACATCGGCTGCGGCGGCGGCCTTGTCGCCGAACCGATGGCGCGCTTGGGCTTCACTGTGACCGGTATCGACGCCGGCGCCAAAGCCATCGACGCCGCGCGGACGCATGCCGAGGCAATGGGTCTAGCAATTGACTATCGCGTTACCGGCCCCGAATCGATCGCCGAGGCAGGCAAGAGCTTCGACACCGTGTTGGCGCTCGAGGTGATCGAGCATGCCGCCGATCCCGCCGATTTCTTGGCAGCGGTCAGCGTCTTGGTACGGCCCGGGGGTGCCTTCATCGGAGCTACCCTCAACAGGACCCCAAGATCTTTTGCCCTGGCAATCGTCGGCGCCGAATACCTCTTCGGCTGGTTGCCGTCGGGCACGCATGATTGGCGCAAGTTTTTGCGTCCCTCGGAATTCGTCCTCGGCTTGCGTCGCAACGGTTTTGTCGCGACGCAACTCGCCGGCCTCATCTACGATCTGCCGCGCGCAGAATGGTCCCTTTCGCCGGATCTCCGTGTCAACTACATGGTCGCCGCAGTGCGGCGGTAAACTCCACTCGTTCAGCTGTCGGCCGGCGAGATCCACGGAATGCGGCCAAAGCTGATTCCCTCGTCGCTGAGTTCGCGGGACTCGTCCTCGCTCGCTTCGCCATAGATGCTGTGCGCATCGATCTCGCCATAGTGGATGCGGCGAGCCTCCTCGGCAAAGCGATTGCCGACATAATCGCAGTTGGTCTCGATTTGCCGGCGCAACTCGACCAATGCCGCGCGGAACTGCGCGGGAGACATCGGCGGCACCGTTTCGCGCGAGCGGCCCAGACGAGGGGCCATCACCGCTTTTTCCACCGAAGTGTCGCCGCATTCGGGGCAAGCGATCTCGCCCGCCTTCTGCTGTGTCTCGAACCCGTCCCCGTCACGAAACCACCCCTCGAATTCGTGGCCGCGAGCGCAGCGCAACGTGAACAGGATCATCGAGACGACCTCCGGTCGGTACTTTACACTCGCAGAGATGGCGTTCGCAATTCTCGGCGACAATGCCCGAAAGCCCGGAAGCTCTGGCACCTCCACATCCTGTTCGGTTTAGGTCGGAAACTTGGTCGTAAAGCTGTCATCGGCCGGGTCGAGGTAACTCTCGAGACGATCCACCAGGGCAGAGAGCTCGATGTTATTGGGCGGCGAGAGGATGTGCGACGAGCTTCGGCTCGGTAAATCGTCGGTCGTGCTGGAGCGACGGAATCATGTTGCGCACTTCGGCGATTCGCGCCACCTCGATGCGGGCGCTGACGACGCCGACATCTTCGCCGGCGTCGGCGAGCACCTCGCCCCACGGATCGACGATCAGCGAATGACCATAGCTGCGCCGCCCGGCAGTGTGCTCACCCGATTGCGCGGGCGCAAAGACAAAACAGCCATTCTCGATCGCTCGCGCGCGCAACAGCACGTGCCAATGGGCCTTGCCCGTCGGCACGGTAAAGACCGAGGGCACCGCCAGAAAATCGGCGCCGGCCCGCGCCAGCGCGCGATAGAGGTAGGGAAAGCGCACATCATAACAGACGCTCATACCGAGCCGGCCCCACGGCGTCTCGACGACGACAGTGCTGTCGCCAGGCCGGTAGGCGTTGCTTTCGCGATAACTCTCACCCCCTGGCAGATCGATATCGAACATGTGGATCTTATCGTATCGCGCGACGATCCTGCCGCCCGGATCGACAAGAAAGGACCGGTTCGCTAGCCGCGTCTCCCCCACGGTCGCGTCCGGTTCGCCGGTCGGGTCGATCACCAGCGATCCGATCAGCAACCACGCCCCCGTCTCACGCGCAACGCAGCGCATGCCGGCGAGGAAGGGATCGTCCGCTTCGCGGCGCGCCTTTTCGCGCCGGCGTTTGCCGCTTTCGATGAAATTCGATGCCTCGGGTGTCATGATGAAATCGGCGCCGACGTCACGCGCCCGGCGGATTAGGTCGGAGACCGTCCGCAGATTGGGCTCGGGGTCGGGGCCTGCCGTGAATTGGACGCAGGCAGCGGTGAAGCGCGCGGTCATTTTGACGTTCCCAGCTTGGCATCGAGCTCGCCGTTGCGGTCGAGCGCTAAGAGCTCGTCGGAGCCGCCGATATGCTCGCCGCCGATGAAGATTTGCGGAACCGAGGTACGGCCGCCGGCGCGCCGGACCATCTCGATGCGCCGCGCCGGCTCCTCGATAATATCAATTTCTCTAAAGGCAACGCCTTTGCGTTCCAGCAGGGCGCGGGCACGCACGCAGTAGGGGCAGAACGGCGTCGTGTACAGCTCGACCTCAACCATAGCCACCGCGCGAGCAGTTTGGTTCATACCCCGGTCCGCAGCGCCCGTGCCAGGGTCAGCACGCCGATGGACACGGCGCCCGCACGCTTCAGCACGCGGGCGCATTCCGCGACCGTAGCCCCCGTCGTCATTACATCGTCGATGATCACCACGTGCTTGCCGGCGACACTGCGGCGGGCACGCATCGCAAAGGCTCCGTGGACGTTGCGCTCGCGCGCCGCCGGCCCAAGGTGACCTTGCGCCGGCGTTCGCCGCCGGCGAACCAGCCAATCCGCCGCGACCTCAGGCCCGCCCGCGCCGTGCACTGCCTGGGCGAGCAACGCAGCTTGATTGTACCGGCGCTGGAAGAGCCGCGTCCAGTGAAGGGGCACTGGGACAAGCAGATCGGCGCCGGCGAGGACCTCGCTCCCGGCACGGTGCATCCACCGCCCGAAAGCGGCAGCCGAGTGGGTATGGTCGCCATGCTTGAACCCGAGCAGGAGGCGGCGGCTGTTCTTGTCGTAACGCAGCACCGCGCGAGCCTGATGCCAAGTCGGCGGCTCACGCGCACAGTCTCCGCAAACTGCATCCTCGCCCATCGGATGGGGAAAGGGTAGACCGCAAAGCACGCACCAGGGCGGCGCGAAGAAAGTGATTCCGCCCCAGCAGCGGCTGCACAAAGCATCGGGCTGATCGACGATCTCCCCGCAAGAAAGACAGCGCGGCGGCAACACTCCGTCGACCAGCGCCCGACCGATCCGTCGCAATCGATCGGAAGTCCTGGCGGTAAAGGTTGCCGAGGCCTGCATGACGACACATCATCAGGCTGCGGGTGCATTCGTCAACTGCCGTCCCTCTTCTGCGCTAATTGCCCGCGAGGAGCCCCGCTTGAGTGACCGCGCGAATACTCACCCCGAAGAGGAGATGCCCGCCGATTGAGCACCGCGACGAAGATATCCACCCTGGCGACCGCGCTGTTCGACCGCCGGGCTTGGCGATTGCACCGAGACCGGGCGGCAAGGAACGGTTGCGTCGACTTCCTGCATAGCGAGGTGGCCGATCGCATCCTCGATCGCCTCGACGATGTCGGAGGGCGGTTCCGCATCGTGCTCGATCTCGGCGCACACAGCGGCGCGTTATCCCGGGCGCTCGAGCGCCGGCCGGAGATCGAAACGGTTGTCGCCGCCGATCCCTCTTTCGTCTTCCTCGACCGCGGCCACGGGATACGGGTAGCTGCCGATCCCGAGTTGGTCCCGTTCCGCCAGGGGAGCTTTGACCTTGCCGTCAGCGCCCTCGCTCTCCACTGGGTAGATGATCTGCCCGGTACTCTCGTCCAGCTCCGCCAGGTTCTGAGACCCGACGGGCTGCTTCTCGCGGCGATGCTCGGCGGTCGCTCGCTGGTTGAGTTGCGCACCGCGCTGTTTGAAGCCGAGCTCGCGGAGGAGGGGGGTGTGAGCCCGCGCGTGTCTCCGGCAGCCGATCTCGGCGATATCGCGGCGCTGCTGTTGAGGGCGAGATTTGCAATGCCGGTTGCTGACGCCGAAACGCTCACCGTTACATACCCTGACGCGGTGGCGATGATGCGCGACCTGCGCGGCATGGGCGAGACAAATGCGCTGTCGGCGCGCCGTCGTACGCCGCTGCGCCGGAGCACCCTTGCCCGCGCCGCGGCCCTCTATGCCGAACGATTCGGCCTTCCTGAGGGCCGCATCCCGGCGACCTTTGAAATCCTATTCCTGACCGGCCGGGCGCCATGATTCTCACGCCCGGGATAGACGAGGTCCGCGCTGCCGCCGAGCGAATACGTCCGTACGTGCGGCAAACGCCCTTGCTAAGGGCCGCACCGACCAAGGAAAGGCCCGAGCTTGCGAGGGGATTGCGGCTCAAGCTCGAAGCGCTGCAAGTCACCGGCTCGTTCAAGGCGCGCGGCGCGATCAATGCGCTCTTCGCCGCGCCTGCGGACAGACTGCGCCGCGGCGTCGTCACCGCGTCGGGCGGCAATCACGGGCTCGCTGTTGCCTACGCCGGTTGGGCGGCCGAGGTGCCGGCGACGATCTTCCTTCCCCGCTCCGTAGCTGCGGAAAAAATCGCCAAGCTCGATGCGTGGGGAGCGCGTGTGGTGATGGCGGGTGAGGTCTGGGACGACAGCAACCGGGGAGCCCTGCAACATGCCGAATCCGAAGGCCTCGCCTATATCCACCCGTTCGCCGACCCCGAGGTCATCGCCGGTCAAGGGACGATCGCGCTCGAAATCCTCGAAGAGGCGCCTGATCTCGATACGCTGGTGGTCGCGATCGGCGGCGGTGGATTGATTTCGGGCATCGCGATCGCGGCGAAGGCGCTGAAGCCCGGCATCCGCATTGTCGGGGTCGAGCCGGTGGGTGCACCAACTTTGCACGACAGCCTCAGGGCCGGCCGTGTCGTCGAGCTCACCAGCCTCGAGACTGCGGCGGTCACCCTGGCGCCGCGCCGCAGCGAGCCGGTGAATTTCGCGATCGTTCGCGAAACCGTCGAGCGGATCGTCCTGGTCGAGGACGCCGAGATGCGGTCGGCGGCACGTTGGCTGTGGCGCGAGATCGGGATAGCCGCCGAGCTCAGCGGCGCTGCGGCGGTCGCTGCGCTGCTTTCCGGCCGCTACCAGATGATGGCGGGCGAGCGGATATGCGCGATCGTCTGCGGGGCCGGAACCGACGGCATCGGCTAGTCGCCGCGTGTCCAAACCCCCCGCGTTTTCCCAGCTTTACCGGAAAATTCCCGCAAAAAATCGAATTCGACGCGGATGTTTACCGACAACCCCTTCTGGAACAGGTACTTACGATAGCAGAAACGGCGATTGCGGTAGCGAATAACCGGGAATTTGTTGTGGCCGACATTCCCGGATAAGGCCCGTAACCGGGAAATAACCGGGAAATGTGAGATAGGGCTCCGTCATCCGTCATCCAACAGCATACGCTGCGATCTTGGTACCAAGATGGCATCGGGATCAGAGGAGGTCGCGCAGCAACGCGACGAGGGGCTCGTCGGCCGGCGGCATCGGGTAGTCGGCGAGCCGCAGCGGCTGCACCCAGGCGAGGCGCTGGCCTTCCCGCGCTGCCGGGGTCCCCGACCATTTGCGGCAGACGTAGAGCGGCATCAGCAGATGAAAGTCGGGATAGGTGTGGGACGCAAAGGTAAACGGGGCGAGGCAGCTCGCTACGACATCGATGCCAAGCTCCTCGGCGAGCTCGCGGATCAGCGCCGCCTCGGGCGTTTCGCCGGCGTTGACCTTACCGCCGGGAAACTCCCACAACCCGGCCATCGATTTACCCGCTGGTCTCTCGGCCAACAGCACCCGCCCATCGGCGTCGACCAGCGCCACGGCCGCGACGAGCACGATGGGGGGCTCAGCTGCGGTAGCTGGCATTGATGTCGATGTAGCCGTGGGTCAAATCGCAGGTCCACACGGTCGCCTTGCCGCGGGCGACACCGACATCGACGGCGATCTCGATGTTGCGGCCCTTCATGTGCTCGGCCACGGGCGTCTCGTCATAGCCGGGGACCGGGCCGCCGCCTGCGGTGATCAGGGTGCCGCCGATCGAGATCGACAAGCGGTCGGGATCGGCCTTTTCGCCGGCCCGGCCGACCGCCATGACGATACGGCCCCAATTGGGGTCGCCGGCCGAGAGCGCAGTCTTGACCAGCGGCGAGTTACCGATCGTGAGCCCGATCCGGCGTGCGGCGCGTGTCGTTGCCGCGCCCGTGACTTCGATCGTCACGAATTTTTGCGCGCCTTCGCCGTCGCGCACGATCTGCTGAGCGAGATCGATCATGACTCGATCGAGCGCCCGGCGGAAATCGGCGAGCCGCCGATCGCCCGGGCTCGTTACCGGGCGATGCGCCGCCTGCTGGGTGGCACACAGGAGCACCGTGTCGCTTGTCGACGTATCGCCGTCGACCGTGATCGAATTGAACGACTGGTCGGCCGCCGCGGTAAGAAGCGGCTGCAGCACGGCCGAGGGCAGTGTCGCATCGGTAAAGACGTAAGCGAGCATCGTCGCCATGTCCGGTGCGATCATGCCGGACCCTTTGGCGAACCCGTTGAGGCGGACCTCGACGCCGTCGATCGCGGCCGTTGCGGTTGCTCCCTTGGGAAAGGTATCGGTCGTCAGGATCGCCCGTGCGGCCACCTCCCAGCCATCTGCCGAGAGCACATGCACAAGCTGCGGCAGGGCGCCGACGATCTTGTCCGCCGGCGGCGGCTCGCCGATCACGCCCGTCGAAGAGATGAACACCTGCCTCGGGTCGCATTCAAGCAAGCGCGCGGCCGTCGCCGCTGTCGCCTCGACGACCTCCTTGCCGACGCGACCGGTGAAAGTATTCGAGTTGCCCGAATTGGCGACAATGGCGCGCACGGTGCCGCCCGCGAGGCACTCGCGGCACCACACCACCGGCGCTCCCGCCGTCAGCGAGCGGGTGAACACGCCGGCGACGGCGCTGCCGGGCGTCAGTTCGGCCAGCATCAGATCGTAGCGGCCAGTATAGCGGATGCCGCAGGCGAAGGCGGCGAGCCGCACGCCGGCGATCGGCGCGAGCGCAGGAAAGCGCGCCGGCGCGAGTGGAGAGACATCGGCCATCTATTTGGTGGTCGGCAGCGGCTTGCCGTCGAGCCCGAACTCCTCGATCTTGGCGGCGCTGCGCAGCTCCTGCAGCTTGGCGTCGATGATCTCGTGGGCGAGGTCGCGCTTGAGCTGTTCGCGCGCCTCCTCGAAGCTCGGCGGCTTGCCGGGTCGGCGGTCCTCGACCTTGACCACGTGCCAGCCGAACTTAGTCTTGACCGGCGTCTTGCTGTATTGACCCGGCGACAAGGCAAAAGCGGCGTCGGCAAATTCCTTGATCATGTCGTCATGCTTGAAATAGCCGAGATCGCCACCCGAACCGGCACCGGGATCGGTCGAATATTTCTTTGCGAGCGCCGCAAAATCCGCTCCCTTGTCGAGTTCGGCGATGACCGACTTCGCCTCATCCTCGGTCTTGACGAGGATTTGGCGGGCATGCACCTCCTCGCCCGCCTTTTCCTTGGCGAGGGCCTCGTAACCCGCCTTCAGCCGATCCTCGGTCTCGGCCGGCGTGACCAGGCGATTGAGGTAAGCCTCCTGGATCAGGCGATCCTCGTAACGCCTGAGACGGTTCTGCACCTCGGGATCCTGCTCGAGGTCCTCCTTGCGGCCGGCCTTGGTAATCAGCATGCCGTCGACGAGCCGGTCGAGCAGCATTGGATAGATTTGCTCGAGCGGCAGCTTTTGCGCCTGCGGCGGCAAGTTCTGCTGGGCGGCCTCGACATCCGACAGGCGAAGCTCGGTTCCGTCGACGCGCGCGACAACCGTGTTAGGGGGCGGCAAGGGGCTTGGTGCCGGAGCGTTCGCCGTCGGCGGCATCGCTGGTAGATCCGCCGCCAGTGGAACGCCGCTGGCGAAAGCGGTCATGAGCCCGGCGGCGCCCATCAGACCGAGCGCCTGACTTAACCAAAGACGAGGAGGCATTGCGGGACCTATTATCGGAGGATAACCGCTGCATTCCGGCGGCGGAGCAGACTCAATGAATGCACATCCATCCCACGCAAACAAGGCAACTAATGGGCGCCATAGCTGGCGACCCTGTTGGAGGCGGCGTCGGCGAATTGACACCTCCGAGCGTCCCACCTATCTGTCAATCGGCCGCCGTGCGATCACGTTCTGCCTTCTGTCCCCGTAATCCGAGGGTCTCATGTTTAGCGCCTTAGCCAGGCGGCTGTTCGGCTCCGCCAATGATCGTTACGTAAAGAGCCTGGGGCCGATCGTCTCGGCGATCAACGAGATCGAGCCCGAGCTCGAGGCGATGTCCGACGAGGAGCTGCGCGAGCGCACCCAGCGCTTCAAGGAGCAACTCGCCGATGGGACGGAACTCGACGACATCCTGGTCGATGCCTTCGCGACGGTGCGCGAGGCGGCCAAGCGCACGCTCGGCCAACGTCACTTCGACGTGCAGCTGATGGGCGGGGTCGTGCTGCATCGCGGCATGATCGCCGAAATGAAGACCGGCGAAGGCAAAACCTTGGTCGCGACCCTGCCGGTTTATCTCAATGCATTGACCGGCAACGGGGTGCACGTCGTCACCGTCAACGATTATCTCGCTCGCCGCGACGCCGAATGGATGGGCCAGATCTATCGCTTTCTCGGTCTCAGTGTCGGCTGCATCGTTCACGATCTCGACGACATGCAGCGGAAAGAGGCCTATCTGTGCGACGTCACTTACGGGACCAACAACGAGCTCGGCTTCGACTATCTGCGCGACAACATGAAGTTCCGGCTCGAGGACATGGCCCATCGGCCGTTCCATTATGCGATCGTCGACGAGGTCGACTCGATCCTGATCGACGAGGCGCGCACGCCGCTGATCATCTCCGGCCCGACCGAGGACAATTCCGAGCTGTACATGCGGGTCGACAAGCTGATCCCGGCGCTTGAAGACGGTGATTACGAGAAGGATGAAAAGCAGCGCACCGTGGCCTTGACCGAATCGGGGGTCGAGAAGATCGAGGGCATGCTGCGCCAGACCGGCCTGATGACGACCGGCTCGCTCTACGACATCCACAATGTCGGGCTCGTCCACCACGTCAACCAGGCATTGCGCGCGCACAAGCTCTTCGCCCGCGACACCGACTACATCAGCAAGGACGACAAGATCATCATCATCGACGAGTTCACCGGCCGCATGATGGAGGGGCGGCGCTACTCGGAGGGATTGCACCAGGCGCTCGAGGCCAAGGAGGGTGTCACCGTTCAAAACGAGAACCAGACGCTCGCCTCGATCACTTTCCAGAATTATTTCCGGCTCTATCCGAAGCTCGCCGGCATGACCGGCACGGCGATGACCGAGTCGCAGGAATTCGGCGACATTTACAAGCTCGAGGTCATCGAGATCCCGACCAACGAGCCTTGTATCCGCGACGACACCGATGACGAGGTCTACCGCACGACGCGCGAGAAATACGACGCGATCGTGCAGCACGTGCAGGAGTGCCAGGAGAAGAAGCAGCCGATGCTGATCGGCACGGTCAGCATCGAAAAATCCGAGGCGTTGGCGGCGGTGTTCAAAAAGCACAAGATACCGCACAACGTGCTGAATGCGCGCTATCACGAGCAGGAGGCCTACATCATCGCGCAGGCAGGCCGGCCGGGCACCGTGACGATCGCCACCAACATGGCCGGGCGCGGCACCGACATTCAGCTCGGCGGCAATCTCGAAATGCGCCTCAAGACCGATCTCGCGCCGATCGAAGACGCCGCGGTGCGCGAGGCGCAGGCGGGTGCAATCCGCGAGGAGATCGCGACGGCGCACGGGGGAGTGGTCGACGCCGGCGGGCTCTTTGTCGTCGGCAGCGAGCGGCACGAGAGCCGGCGCATCGACAACCAGCTGCGCGGCCGCTCGGGTCGCCAGGGCGATCCCGGGGCCTCGAAATTCTTTGTGTCGCTCGAAGACGACCTGATGCGGATCTTCGGCTCCGAGCGGATGGATTCGATGCTGCAGCGCTTGGGCCTCAAGGACGGCGAGGCGATCATTCACCCCTGGGTCAACAAGGCGCTCGCCAAGGCGCAGCAGAAGGTCGAGGCGCGCAACTACGACATCAGGAAGCAGCTATTAAAATTCGACGACGTGATGAACGACCAGCGCAAGGTGGTCTACGAGCAGCGCAAGGAGATCATGGGCGCGCGCGACGTCGCCGAGACGGTCACGGGTATGCGCAGCGAGACGATCGAGGAGACGGTGGCGCGTGCGATCCCGGAGAAATCACTTGCCGAGCAATGGGACATCCAGGGGCTGCACGCCGAATGCCTGCGGCTCCTCGCCCTCGACCTGCCGCTTGCCGAATGGGCCAAGGAGGAGGGGATCGGCGGGGACGAGATCCGCGAGCGGATCAGCGCCGCCGCCGACCGCAAGATGGCCGAGAAATCGGCCAATTACGGGCCCGAGCTGATGCGCATGGCCGAGAAGAGCTTGCTGCTCCAGCTATTGGACCAGACCTGGAAGGACCACCTCTTAACCCTCGATCATCTGCGGCAGGGGATCAATCTGCGCGCCTATGGCCAGCGCGATCCACTGAACGAATACAAGCGCGAGGCCTTCGAATTGTTCGAGGCGATGCTGGCCAATCTGCGCCAGCACGTCACTTCGGTGTTGAGCCATGTCGAGCTGCGCGTGCAGCCGCAGCCAGTGTTTGCGTCGGCCGGGGCCGAGCCCGAGGATGCGATGGTCGAGGAGGCGCGCGCCACCGGCACCACCGGCAGACCCTTCGGGCCGCCGCCCCGTGCCTCGCGCCGGCCGGAGCCGGGAAACGGCGCCGATCGTGCCGGGCCGCGCCTGGCCGGCCCGCGCCCGCCCTGGGCCGGCACGCCGCGCAACGCCCCCTGCCCCTGCGGCTCCGGCAAAAAATTCAAGCACTGCCACGGCCGGGTCTGACGACCCGCCCTGCTATCGACAAGGCTGGGGAGCCTTGCTATAGAGCGCGCCCCACGGGTGCATAGCTCAGTTGGTAGAGCAGCTGACTCTTAATCAGCGGGTCGAGGGTTCGAGTCCCCCTGCACCCACCAAATATATCAATTAGTTATTGTGGATCGAAAGAGACTCTTTCAGTGGTGCTCTCATGTTGCGGACCCCCTGCGGACCTACTTCGATAACGTTTCGAGCCCGCGCGATGTCGTGATATCACCCCCGCGGAAATCGCCCGCAAAATGTAAAAATCCCTGGCATGAGCGTCGCTCCTAGGGGCGGTGCCCTAGCTCGAGCGAGTTCCCAGCGTCTTCGCTTCAGAACTCGGAACGGTCGTGCCGCCTGGATTGGCGGGCGGACGGTTGATGCTCCCGCTTTTTCCCGCTTAGGCGATCCAACCGTTATGCCGGCGATTCATACCATTGACGCGAACTGTAGGGTGCGCCGGCCTGGACGAGGCGCTGTTGAGGCCCAATCCTCGTCGGAAGACGGTCGGCTTCGCCCGGACCTCTGCCGATGTGCAACGCCGCTGGCCTGAATTCGTGATTGATGACGAGCCAAGGCCGAACCGTGAAGCTCGGCCCTCATTTTCCTGATACCCTACCCGCCTGGGAAACTCGCAGCAGGAGGCGATGGCATTGCTGGAGCTTGCGGGCGAGGAAGTCGCGGATGGTCGCCGCGGTCTCAGGTCCCTGGCTTTCCAGCGAGGAAATGAACGGCGGCGCTCGGCTCGGCGATGTGCAGGTGATCGCCAGCGTTATTTAGCACGAGGCGGGCCGACGCCTCGCCGGCGCCGCGCGGAAACGAGACCGCTGCCGATTGCCCCGCCGCCAACACCGTCTCGAACCGCGCGACCGCCGCCTTCTCGGTCAAGCCCTGCTGGGTGATCACGGCCACGTGGAAGCCGTGATGCTGAGGTTATTGAGACGGATAACCGGATAACCGGTCTTCGAGGACGCCGAATGGGACGGCTGTGTGGTAAGCCGCAAAATCTCAAGATCGCGCCCAGGTGGCCGGTTCCGTGAAAAAACCTCTTCCTCGTCGTCGCCCTCGGGCTCACCATCATCGAAGGCACCGTTGCCGTCCCGGCTACCGCGCTCGCCCCGGCACCGTTACCGCACCTCAAGGTAGCGGCTAGTTCCGACGGTTTGGTGGTACTCAGCGAAAAGACGGGCAACATCTATTTCTGTCCGGCCGCGCACAGCGGAATCGCCCCTATCACCCCTATCGGGAGTCGGTGCGGGGTGATCGGCGCAATTCCCGCAACGTCCCTTTCGGGCAACGGGTTTGTTTCTATGAGCTTCGCCTCGGCCGGGATGGTCCAAGTGACTGGCGTCCAGATTGCCTACGGCGTGACGTTCGTGGGTAACCTGGCAACCGGGACCATAGTAGAATGCACTTATCAGTATGATCCAGCAGGGAACGGCACTGGTCAGTGCGTGCCGGTAGCAAACTCAACCAGTCTCCCATAAGGGCCACCCGCACCGCCGAGGGCCGGCCCGCCTGCTGAACCAGAAGCCGCCTGCGCGCGAACAAGAAGCGTGAGCGTGGCTCTAGATATATGTTCTAGTTTATAAGCAGTGCCGCCAGAACACCTCAAACCACGCGATCACGAGCGCCGCGGAGCAGAAGATTATTCTGAGCGCAGCCCGCGCCAGGTCGCCGCGGGTCGGCATGCGGGCGAGTCGGGCATAGATAGCTTCAAGGTCGCTTTCAATCGCGGCGAAGTCGCATCGCGCCTGATCGATTTGGAGCAACGCAAGGCGGGTTTCGGGATCATCGCGCATGCCGCGATGTTCGCCGAATTGTGTCTCTGACAGCATGCCAGAAGGACCTGAGACACCAAGCCACGCTATATGGTGGCCAACATCAGATCAGCTCCTAGAGGCTGGCGTTATAACCGGCGTGGGCACTCTGGGAGACTTGGGGCTCTCGCACCACTAAGCCCGCATTCCCCGGATGATAAGCCGATTTTGAGCGCGCTCGCGACGATTCCGGGATAGAATTCAGTATCTTGTGGGGGATCGAGCGAGACACGGATGGCGGACCCGGCGGGTGAAGCGGATAGAGG